>ERZ1034984.194-NODE-194-length-67737-cov-10.159215_pt1 | contig 67737 bp, 68 predicted proteins | sample MGYA00520589_ERZ1034984 | MGnify/ENA primary metagenome ERZ1034984 (study PRJEB33766, sample SAMN09781790) | gut metagenome | biome: gut microbiome | host: Homo sapiens | place: Madagascar | study: EMG produced TPA metagenomics assembly of the PRJNA485056 data...
AAATTCCCAAGCAACGTTAAGAGATGTTGAACCGCCTTAAGTTGATGACATTACCTTTCAGGGGAGCCTTTGGGTGTGCGTAATTTTGAGCTGTTACAAATTCCGCGGGAAAGATCCAAGAAAACCGAAGCAGTTTTCTTGGTCGGTTCAAGGAGGTCCGGAGGGAAATCGAACTCCCTCCGGGCTCGTTTTCTTTGGGAGAAGCAAAAGAAAATGCTGAGGGCAGTCGCAAATTTCTAATATGAGTTCTTACATGAACAAATCAGTTGGTTTAGCCGTCTTATGCCGGCTCCTCCGGCTGCCAGAAGATGCGGAAGGCGGTGGGCAGGGCGATGTCCTGCCGGAAGCGCGCGCTGCCTGCCCACACAAACTCTCCCGCCGGGGCTGATACGCGGATATCATAGCAGCGCATGCGCCACTCGACGTGCGTGAAAATATGCGTCCGCTCGCGCGTGCGCGTCAGCTCCTCCGGCACGAGGCCCCAGCGCTCGAGCAGCGCAAGCGCCTGCTGCGCGTCCAGCGTGCCTTCCACGTTCGGAAGCTCCCACAGCCCGGCGAGCAGGCCCGTTTCCGGCCGCCTGCGCACGGCATACTGCCCGCCGCATTGGAGAAAGAAGACGGTCTTCTCTTCGATGCGGCGGGGCTTTTTCGCCTCCTTGACGGGGAGCGCGGCCCATGCGCCGCTTTCTCCGGCACGGCAGACCGCCCACAGCGGGCAGGCATCGCACTTCGGCGCGCCGTTCGGCACGCACACGCAGGCGCCGAGCTCCATGAGCGCCTGCGTCAGCTCGCTCCGCCTGCCGGGATTCGCAGCATAGACCGGGCGGAGCGCGGTCTCGTATGCTTTTTTGACGGCGGGCCGCGTGACCGGGGCTTCGTCCTGCGTCACGCGGGAGAGCACGCGCAGCACGTTTCCGTCGACCGCGGGCTCCGGCGCGTCAAAGCAGATGGACGCGACCGCGCCCGCCGTATAATCGCCCACGCCCGGAAGCGCCCGGATGGCGGCATATTCGCGCGGGAACACGCCGCCGTGCTGCGTCATGACGACGCGGGCCGCCTTTTGCAGATTGCGCACGCGGGAATAATAGCCCAGCCCCTCCCACAGCTTTGTCAGGCGGTCCTCCTCACAGGCTGCAAGCGCGGCGATATCGGGCAGCTCCGATAAAAAGCGCGCGTAATAGCCCTTTACGGCCTCCACGCGCGTCTGCTGGAGCATGATCTCCGACAGCCAGACGTGATACGGCTCGCGGTCCTGCCGCCACGGCAGCGCGCGGTGCCCCGCCGCATACCAGCCGAGCAGCCGCCCGGCAAGTGAATCCGGAAGCTGCATGGTGCTCCCTCCTCTCTGATCCAAAAAGTGCACAACCCCAGGCCTCCCCTTATGCCAAAGGGGAGATGCGGGTGTGCTTCACAGATTGATAAAACCGCCGGAGGGTTTCCCTCCGGCGGTTCGCGTTTCTTAATAGCCGGGCTTGCCGAGCAGGTGGAACATGTTCTTCTTGTAGGCCTCGACGCCGGGCTGGTTGAAGGGGTTGACACCCTCCATGTAGCCGGACACGCCGCAGGCGAATTCGAAGAAGTAGATGAGCGCGCCCAGCGCTTCCTCGCCGATCTCCGGCAGGCGGATCTCGGTGACGGGGACGCCGCCGGAAATGTGCGCGGCCTTGGTGGCCTGCATGGCCTTTTCGTTGATATAGCTCATCTCGCGGCCCGCCAGATAGTTGAGGCCGTCCAGATTTTCCTCGTCGGACGGAACGGTAACAGACGTTCTGGAGTTATCAAAGAAGACGACCGTCTCCTGCAGCATGCGCACGCCGTCCTGGATATACTGGCCCATGGAGTGCAGATCCGGCGTCAGATCGACGGAGGCCGGGAAAATGCCCTTGCCGTCCTTGCCCTCGGACTCACCGTAGAGCTGCTTCCACCATTCGGCCATGAAGCGGAACGCGGGCTCGTAGGCGGCCAGAATTTCAATATTCTTGCCGTCCGCATACAGGGCCTGGCGGCTCATGGCGTACTGCACGGCGGCGCTTTCCACACCGCGCTTCAGCGTATCCTCCCGCTCGGCCTGTGCGCCGTGCATGAGCGCTTCAATGTCAATGCCGCAGCAGGCAATGGGCAGCAGACCGACCGCCGTCAGAACGGAATACCGGCCTCCGACATTGTCGGGCACGACGAAGCTCTCATAGCCCTCGCGGGACGCGAGCGTCTTGAGTGCGCCGCGCGCCTTGTCCGTCGTGGCGTAGATGCGGCTCTTCGCGCCCTGGGCGCCGTATTTCTTCTCGAGCGCCGCCTTGAAAATACGGAAGGCGATGGCGGGCTCGGTCGTCGTGCCGGACTTGGAGATGACGTTCACGGAGAAATCACGGTCGCCGATCATGGCGAGGATCTCCGTCACGGCGTCGGAGGAAATGCCGTTGCCGGCAAAATAGATGTCCGGGGTGCTCTTGGGCAGGGCATTGTAGTTCGGGCTCTTCAGAAGCTCGACCACGGCGCGCGCGCCGAGATAGCTGCCGCCGATGCCGATGACGACAAGCGCCTTGGAATCGGACTGGATCTTCTTCGCGGCCTTCTGGATGCGGGCGAACTCTTCCTTGTCGTAATTGACCGGAAGGTCGACCCAGCCGATGAAGTCGTTGCCCGCGCCGGTGCCGTTTACCAGCGTGTCGAACGCGGCCTGCGCCGCGGCCTTGTCCGGCTGCTTGGCATAGAACTGCTTTGCGCCTTCAAAATTGATGCTTACCATAGATTCATCGCTCCTTTTATGATGAGAAAATGACAAAAACCAGTATGCGCCGTTACAGCGCCGCGTCGCGCGCAAGAAGCGCCGCGCCGATCATTCCGGCCTCGTTGCCGAGCACAGCGGGAACGAGCTTGCCGCGCGTGGAGTAGAAGCACTTTTTGCTGACCTTGTCCTGCAGGGGGTCAAACAGGAACGGGCCCGCCGCGCTGAGGCCCCCGCCGAGGGCAAGAACCTCCGGGTCAAGAATGTTGTAGATCGATGCGCAGGCGGAGCTCAGGTGCTCGATATAGCTGTCGAAGACGGCTGTCGCGGCAGGGTCACCCGCCTTGGCGCAGTCGGTGACGAGCTTGGGCGTGATCTTTGCCGGGTCGCTGCCGGTTTTTTCGGCCAGCATGCTTTCCGGGTGCGCCTGCATGGCGCGGCGGCCCTCCCGCGTGAGCGCGGACGCGGCGCAGTAGGCCTCCATGCAGCCGTGATTGCCGCAGGTGCAGGGCTCACCGCCGTCGACCAGATAGGCGTGGCCCAGCTCGACGCCGTGGTTCATGCCGCCGTTGAACATTTTGCCGTTCAGGATGATGCCGCCGCCGAGCCCCGTGCCGAGCGTCAGCAGGACGCCCGTTTTGCAGCCGGTGAACGCGCCCTTGTAAAGCTCGGCCAGCGCCGCGCCGTTGGCGTCGTTTGCGATGTAGACGGGGATGCCGGGAAACTGCTCCTGCAGCAGCTTCCGCAGCGGGACCTTATGGAAGTCCAGATTGTGCGCGTCGAGGACCGTTTCGCCGCTTGCGTCGATGCTGCCGGGGACGACCGCGCCGAGAGAAGCTACGTCGGAAAGCGATGCGCTCTGCGCTTCCAGCAGAGAAACGACCGCCGCACGGATTTTTTTTGCCATGTCCGCCGCCGTCGTGTGCGGGAAGGGGATGGATGCTTCCGCGGTCAGCTCCAGAGCCTCGTCCAGCAGGCCGATTTTGATGTTGGTCCCGCCGATGTCAATGCCGATCTGATACATGTGCAGTGCCTCTTTTCTTTATTCTTCGTCTTTCAGACCCAATAGCTTCATGAAATTTCCGTACAGGATCTTCTGCTGGTCGCGCTCGTCCAGACCGAGGGCGAGGAACCTGTCCAGCTCCTCCTTCGGACTCCACATGGGGAAATCCGTGCCGAAAATCAGCCGGTCGGGGCCGATTGCGTCAATGAAGCGCAGAACCATATCCCGGTCAATCATAGCGAGCGTGGAAGACGTGTCGTACAGAACGCTTTCCGGCTGCAGATGCGCCAGCGACCGCGGCCAGCTGCGCCAGCCGCCGAAGTGCGCGGCCACGGCGCGAAGCTCCGGCACCCGCCGCAGCAGATTCGTCAGCCGCTCGGGCGAGGAAAAATCGTACCGGTCGTCGCCCATATGGAACAGAACCGGAAGATTGCGCTGGGCAATGGCCCTATAGGTGTCGATGCCGCGCTCGTCGTCGATGGCGAGCTTCTGAAAATCCGGGTGGATCTTGATTCCGCGCAGGCCGAGCGCCAGCATGCGGTCAAGCTCCTCTTCAAAGCCGTCCATGCCGGGGTAGATTGTGCCGAAGGCGACATAGCCGTCGTGTCCCCGGACGGCCTCGGCCAGAAACGTGTTGGCGTTTTGGACCTGGCTGGCATTTGTCGCGGAATTGGAGACGGCGCAGCGGGTGATGCCCGCGAGCTTATCCTCCGCGCACAGGCGCGGCATGTCGGCCTCGCGCCCGATGGAAACGCCGTAGAAGCTGCCGATGGAATGCGACGCTTTTTCCGCCAGCTTTTCCGGGAAAATATGCGCGTGGATGTCTGCGATCTTCATGAAAAATCCTCTTTTATTCTGTACGGAGATTTATCCGCTATGCAGCGGATTTCGCATTGATTTTCGGCGAATCCGCAGGCATTTGCGTGTTTGGATGTAGGGGGCGATGCCGGTCACAGCCGTTCGCGACGTAGGAGCGTTACGGATGTGGGTCTGCCGCTTGCCGGTACACATCGCCCCGGCAGGATGCGCCGATTTTTATGGGGATCTGTAGCGAATTCGCAACTTCCCAGCGGGCCGATGTGGGCATCGGCCCCTGCAGCGTGCATGCAAATCAGCAGCTGCCCATAATTATGTGGAGACCCCATTCCAATTAAAGTTTATCACACTTTTTTCCTGCATACAAGTAGCAGAAAAACCGGAATCCGCGTGGGATTCCGGTAAATTTTTGTCGCTTTCTCAGGCGGCGCGGTTCCGCAGCGCGAAGGACACGGCAAAGTACACGGCCAGCAGCAGCGCGATCGTCGCGCCGGCCGAGCAGCCGAGCCAGTATGCCGCGCACAGCCCCAGAAGGCCGCACAAAAGCGCGGACAGGACAGACAGCAGATGATACTGCCGCAGGTTTCGCGCCAGATTGCGCGAGGCCGCCGCCGGGAGCACGAGCAGCGAATTGATGACCATCAGCCCGACCCAGCTCATGGCCAGCGTCACGACGATGGCGATGGCGACAGTGAAGAGCGTTTCGTTGCGCTTCGTCGCGATGCCGCGCGAGGAAGCCAGCTGCGGATGCACCGCCGTCAGCACCAGATGATTCGCTCCGAACACCCAAAGAAGCACGACTGCCAGCAGGACCAGCGCCAGCAGGCCGATCTCCTGCGGGGAGACGGAGAGAATGTCGCCGATGAGATAGCGGTTGAATTTCGTAAAGCTCCGCCCGCCGAGCGTCACGATGAAAATACCCAGCGCAACGGCGGTGGAGGAAAAGACGCCGATGATGGTGTCTGCCGACTGGCTCGTCCGGCTGCGGACGAAGGAAAACAGCAGCGCGAACAGAACGGACAGCCCGACCGCAAAATAGATCGGCTGCACCGCGCCGCAGAGCACGCCGATGGCGATGCCCGTAAAGCCGGAATGGCCCAGCGCGTCGGAGAAAAAGCTCATTTTCCCCGTCACGATCATTGTGGACAGAAGCCCGAACAGCGGGCCCAGCAGCAAAACGGCCAGCAGCGCGTTTTTCATGAAGTCCATTTCGAACATGCGGATGCCGAGCGCGTTCAAAAACGCATACCAGACGCTCATGCCTGCGTGCCTCCTCCCATGTGGAATGCCTGCGCGAATTCCTCCGAGTTCAAAACGTCCAGCGGCGTGCCGCGCCGGAGGATCTTTCCCTGCAGCAGCACGACCTGATCGCAGTACTGCTCGAGCATGGTAAAATCGTGCGTCGTCATGAGGATCGACAGGTCGAATTTTTTCCGGATCTCGTCGAGCATGTCCATAAGCAGGCTCATGCCCTCGACGTCCACGCCCGAAAGCGGCTCGTCGAGAATGAGAATGTTCGGCATGGGCTCAAGCGCCAGCGCCAGCAGAACGCGCTGCAGCTCGCCGCCCGAGAGCGTGCCGATGCGCTTGTCAATGAGCGCTTCGCCGTGGACATTCGCAAGGCAGTCCAGCACCTTTTCCCGCATGGCCTTTGTCGGGCGCAGGAACGCGGGGCGCTTGAAAATGCAGCAGGTGAAAAGGTCCATCACGCTCACGGGGTCGCCCCGGTCAAAGGCCGGGCTCTGCGGCACGTAGCCGATGCGGAGCTTCGCCTCCTTGCCGGAGGCTTCGTGGAAGGTGATCTTCCCTTCATATTCCCGCTGACCCAGAATCGCGCGGATGAGCGTGGACTTGCCCGCGCCGTTCGGCCCGATGAGCGCAACCATCTGGCCGCAGTGCATATGCAGGTCGATGTTATCCAGAATTGTCTCGCCGCCGATATGGACGGACAGATGCTCGATCTTCAGACAGCAGGCGTGCTCACAGTCGCCTGTGTGCGGGTGCAGATGTGGAATCATGAAAGCGCCTCCCGGATGGTGTCGATGTTGTGGCAGATGGCGTCCGTGCAGCCGCCTGCTCCGCCGTCCATGCCCATTGTGAGGGCGAACAGCCTGGCCCCGGTCTGCTTTGCAACAGTCCCGGCGGTCTGCTGTTCGCCGTTTTCCTCGCAGAAGACGGCGGGGATGCGTTCGTCCTCGACCAGCCGGACGACGGACTCAATTTCCTTTGCCGACGGCTCGCTGCCCTCTTCAATTTCCATTGCGGCTGCAATTGTAAGGCCGAACGCGCGGGCAAAATAGGAAAAGCCGTCGTGGAACGTCACAAGCGCGCGGCAGGAAAGATCCTTCAGCGCGTCCTCGCCGTAGGTCTGCGCAGCCTCGTATTCCGCCGTGACGGCAGACAGGTTCTGTTCGATCACGGCCTGTTTGTCCGGATAGAGTTCTGCAAGCCCGGCGGCGATATTTCTGCACATTTGAACGCAGTTCATGGGATCGAGCCAGATGTGCGGGTCTTCGCCGTCCTCACCGGGGAGCGTTTCCACGCCGCTTGACGCCGTGATGGTGTGCTTCGCCGTGCGCAGAGCATCGGCCATAAAGTCCTCCAGCCCGAGGCCGTTCAGCACGACCACGTCGGCCTGTCCGAGCTTTTCCATCTGCGAAACGGTCAGCGTATAGTCGTGCAGGCACGAGACGCTTTCCGTCACGACCAGCCCGCAGCTCAGCCCCGTGCCCTCCAGCAGCGCCGCCGTCATGGCCCGGACCGGCGCGGTGGACGCCAGTACGTCATAGCGCTCTGTCTTCCGCGCCGCGCAGCCGGAGAGCGCCCCGCACAGCAGGGCCAGCGCCAGAAGTCCCGCGAAAAGCCGTTTTTTCCAATCCATCATTATAATATAGTCCCTTCAAACTCGCTTTGCTTTTATTATAGCGGAGCTGTCAAGTGACCCGAGAACTTCCTTTTAATCACAGCATGCCCGCTTTTTGTGCAGAACGACGAAGACAATTGTCCGTGCTGCGTGAAATTTTTTCAAAAAACAAGCAATTAGGGCTTGCTTTTTACACTTTACTTCGCTATAATGTCGACTATAAGTTCATGAACACTTGTCTATCGTACATGGACAGAAGGAGGAAAAATTCTATGAAAAAGATCATCGCTCTGCTTCTGGCTGCCGTCATGGTCATGTGCCTGTTCGCAGGCTGCGCGTCCAGCGGCTCCAAGGTTATCAAGATCGGCGTGTTTGAACCGCAGTCCGGCGACAACGGCGCAGGCGGCAAGCAGGAGGTTCTGGGCATCCAGTACGCCAACTCCGTCAAGCCGACCGTCACCATTAACGGCGAAGAATACAAGATCGAGCTCGACATTCAGGACAACCAGTCCTCGACCGACAAGGCCGTCTCCGCTGCCCAGCAGCTGGTCGCCGACAAGGTCTCCGTCGTCCTCGGCTCCTACGGCTCCGGCGTCTCCATCGCCGCCGGCACCTACTTCGCAAACGCCAAGATCCCGGCCATCGGCTGCTCCTGCACGAACGCGGCCGTCACCGCCGGCAACGATTATTATTTCCGCGTCTGCTTCCTCGATCCGTTCCAGGGCTCCGTCATGGCTTCGTTCGCCATGGATGAGTTCGGCGCCAAGAAGGCCTACGTCCTGTCGATGCTCGGCGACGACTATACCGTCGGCCTGGCCAAAAACTTTGTAAAGGCCTTTGAAGAGGCCGGCGGCGAGATCGTAGCCGACGAGACCTTCGTCGAAGGCACGGCGGACTTCTCCGCGTACCTCAACAACGCCGTCTCCGGCGGCGCGGACGTCATCTTCGCTCCGTCCGCCATCGCCTACGCCCCGCAGATCATCGAGCAGGCTTCCGCCCTCGGCGTCAGCCTCCCCATCCTTGGCGGCGACACGTGGGAAAACTCCGCGATCTCCGACGCGCAGAACGGCACCGACATGCAGGTCTTCGTCTCCACGTTCTTTGACGAGAACGACGAGTCCGGCCTTGCAAAGGAATTCGTCACCGGCTACAAGGCGTGGCTGAACGGCAATTCCCAGAACCTCACCAACAACGGCGGCAATGATGTCGTGGCGGCAGTCTCCGCGCTCGGCTATGACGCCTATATGGCTGCGGTCGCGGCCATCGAAAAGGCCCAGTCCACCGATGGCACCGCTATCCGCGACGCGCTGGCCGGTCTGTCCATCGACGCTGTCACCGGCGCGCTGAGATTCGATGCCAACGGCGACGCGGTCAAGAGCACCGCCTACATCAAGCAGGCCATCGACGGCGGCTTCCAGTTCTACAAGGTTCAGACTGCCGCCTGAGCATTTGTCCCGCAATACTGACCACAATGGTTTCCGGCCGGAGGAAATCCCTCCGGCCGGTACGCAGTTTCATCCGGCAGCGTTCGAACCCGCTGCCGGATGGAACCATTCTTTTATCGCCGCGTCCAAGCCGGCTCATTTCGGTGAGCGGTTCGCGGTTTGGACATGGCGATAAACAAAAATCAGGAGGTTCCCCATGGGTGTTCTCAAGCAATGGCTGCCCTATGTCCTGTCGGGCATTTCGGCCGGCGGCCAATATGCGCTGATCGCCGTCGGCTATACGATGGTCTACGGCATTCTGCGCCTTATCAACTTCGCGCACGGCGATATCTTTATGGTCGCCGGGCTTATCATGGTCTATCTTTCGGCGACCATGCCGTTATATGTCGCGCTGCCCGTCGTCGTGGTGCTGACGGTCGCGCTCGGCTTCGCGGTGGAGCGCTGCGCGTACAAGCCCCTGCGGCAGGCCCCGCGTATGTCCGTCATGATCTCCGCCATCGGCGTGAGCTATCTGCTGCAGAATCTTGCGTACTATGTCACCGGCGGCGTCCCGAAGCAGTATCCCGAGCTGCCGTGGATCTCCGACACCATCACCATCCTCGGCGCGTCCACCAAGCGCGTGACCGTTATTACCCCGATCCTGACGCTGGCGCTGGTCGTGGTGCTCGTGATCCTCATCAAGCGCACGAAGGTCGGCATGGCCATGCGTGCCGCGTCCAAGGATTTTGAGACGGCGCAGCTGATGGGCATCAAGATCAATTCCGTCATTTCCTTCACGTTCATCATCGGCTCCGCGCTGGCCGCAGTGGCCTCGTTCCTGTATTTCTCGAACTATACGACCATCGCTCCGGCCTCCGGCGCCATGCCGGGCCTGAAGGCGTTCGTCGCCGCCGTCTTCGGCGGCATCGGGTCGATCCCCGGCGCGGTCATCGGCGCGTTCATCATCGGCATCTGCGAGAACCTGCTGAAGGGCATGAAGCTGACGGCGTTCTCCGATGCGTTCACGTTTGCGCTGCTCATCGTCATCCTCGTCGTCAAGCCGACGGGCCTGTTCGGTGAAAAGCTGACAGAGAAAGTCTGAGGTGGAGCATATGGAAAAGAAAAAGGGCCTCTCCCTGCAGACCATCCTGACCATTGCGGGCATCGCGCTCATCTATCTGCTGGCGTTCCTGCTCGACCGCATTCCGGGCGTGCCGATCATGCTCACGACCGTCCTGCGCAAGGGCGCGATCTATTCTCTCGTCGCCGTGTCCATGAACCTTCTGAACGGCTTTACGGGCCTGTTCTCGCTCGGCCAGGCGGGCTTCATGCTGGTCGGCGCTTATACGTTTGCCGCCATCAACATTTCAAGCGGCATCCGCTCGACCGTGTATCAGTATTATGACCCGCTGCTCAAATTCTCTCTGACTGAGACGCTGCAGAACGCGCTCGGCAGCACGGCGGGCACCGTCCTCGGCGTGTTTGTATCCCTGCTGCTGGCGGGTCTTCTGGCGGCTGTGCTGGCGTATCTTATCGGCCTGCCCGTCCTGAAGCTCAAGAGCGACTATCTGGCCATCGCGACGCTCGGCTTCGCCGAGATCATCCGCGCGCTTGTCCAGCTCGAGGCGTTCGCGCCCGTCACCAACGGCTCGCAGCTGCTGCGCGGCTTCCCGTATTTCACGGATACGTTCATGCCGTTTGTGATCGTCGGCATCTGCATCGCCGTCGTCGTGCTGCTCATCAACTCGACCTACGGCCGCGCGTTCAAGGCCATCCGCGACGATGAGATCGCCGCCGAGGCCATGGGCATCAACCTTGCCCATCACAAGCGCATGGCGTTCATCATTTCCTCGTTCTTTGCCGGTATTTCCGGCGCGCTGCTCGCCATGTACCAGACCACGGTGCAGGCCAATACATTCAAATCTGCCATGACCTATGAGATCCTGCTCATCGTCGTCATCGGTGGCATCGGCTCGATCTCCGGCAGCTGCATCGGCTCGTTTTTGTTCATCGCGTGCTCGGAATGGTGGCTGCGCTTCCTCGATAACGAGACGTATATCGGCGCGTTCAAGGTCCCGCTGCTGCGCACGGGCTTCCGCATGGTCGTGTTCTCGGTCGTTATCATGATCGTGGTGCTCTTCTTCCGCAAGGGCATCATGGGCACCCGTGAAATTTCGCTTGCCGGTCTTGCAGATAGGCTGCGGAAAGAATCCGCGAAGGGAGGAAAAGAGGCATGAGCACGCCTGTTCTTCATGTGGAGCATATCACCATGCAGTTCGGCGGCGTCGTCGCCGTCAACGACCTGTCCATGGACATCTATCCCGGCGAGATCGTCGCCCTCATCGGCCCGAACGGCGCTGGCAAGACCACGGCCTTCAACTGCATCACCGGCGTCTACGAGCCGACCAACGGCCGTGTGGACTTCATGGGCGAGCCCATCGTCTGCAACCACCCGCGCGGCAAAATGAAAAAGCTCTACGCGGGCGAGGAGGCCGAACGGTATCTGTCGCTGCCCACCGTCTCCTACACGCCCGACAAAATCACAAAGCGCGGCATCGCGCGCACCTTCCAGAACATCCGCCTGTTCAAGTCCATGACGGTCTTTGAGAACGTTCTGACAGCCATGCACGTGCGCCGCACGTCCAACGTTTTCTCCGCCACGTTCCGCGCCAACCGCAAAGAAGAGGCCGCGCAGCGCGAAAAGGCGCTGGAGCTTTTGAAAATCGTGGGCCTTGACGATGTCAAGGACGAGCTGGCGACGGCTCTGCCGTATGGCAAGCAGCGCAGACTCGAAATTGCCCGCGCGCTGGCGACCAGCCCGAAGCTGCTGCTGCTCGATGAGCCTGCCGCCGGCATGAACCCGCAGGAAACGCTCGAGCTGACCACGTTCATCCGCAGCATCCGCGATCAATTCGGCCTTACAATTTTCCTCATCGAGCATCATATGAATCTTGTCATGGACATCTCCGACCGCATCTATGTCATCGACTTCGGCAAGCAGATTGCGGCCGGCGTTCCGGCGGAGATCCAAAACGATCCGCGCGTCATCGACGCATATCTGGGGGTGGACGAGGATGCGTAATATTCTGGAGATCAAAAATCTGGTCGTGACGTACGGCGGCATTGAGGCCGTCAAGGGCATCGACCTGAAGGTCGAGGAGGGCAAAATTGTGACCCTCATCGGCTCGAACGGCGCAGGCAAATCGACCACGCTGAAAGCCATTGCCGGGCTGGTCAGGCCCAAGACGGGCGAAATTCTGTTTGACGGCGCGGAACTGGCCGGAAAATCGACCGACCAGATCGTTTCGAGCGGCGTCACGCTCGTGCCGGAGGGCCGCCGCGTGTTTGAAAACCTGACTGTGGCGGAAAATCTGCGCATCGGCGCGTATCTGCGCAAGGATTCCCTCGCGGACGATCTGGCCCGGGTCTACGATCTGTTCCCGCGCCTGAAGGAGCGCGAATGGCAGCAGGCCGGGACGCTTTCGGGCGGCGAACAGCAGATGCTGGCCGTGGGCCGCGCACTCATGGCACGGCCGAAGCTCATCATGATGGACGAGCCGTCTCTGGGCCTCGCGCCCATCGTCGTCCGCGGCATTTTTGAGATCATCCGCGAAATTAACCGCCAGGGCATCACGGTGCTTCTGATCGAGCAGAACGCGAACATGGCGCTGAAGGTCGCCGACTGGGCCTACGTCATGCAGACGGGCTCCATCCTCATGCAGGGCCCCGGCAAAGAGCTGGCCGCCAACGAGGAGGTCAAGGCCGCGTATCTCGGCACGGCAAAATAAAAGCAGTCCCCCGTCAGCCGCTCAAGGCTGCCGGGGGATTTTACGTTCTGCAGATGCGCGTTATTTGAGCCTGCGGATATATCCGCTGCCGCAGACCGGACTGTAGTAGACCTCTTCGCCGACGGTAAACACGTCGGTGCTGCTGAACGCGCGGACGGTCTGGCTCTTGCCGTCGACGTCGACCGTCAGGGGGGAGACGGACGTGACCGTCGCCGGGCGGCTCGTCGTGACGAGAACGACATCGAAAGCGTTGTCGCCGTCGTGGTCGATCACAGTGATCTTGTCGTTCGCAGACGGCGCGTTCAGGATATCCTTGTTCGAGGGCGTGTAGTTGTAGTAATATGCGGTCTGGTCCGTCAGGCGGAAGCCGCCGCCGGAGCAGATCTCCTTGAGCTGGGAAGCGTCGGTGAAGGTGTAATAAACCTCGTCGACCGCATAGCACGGGATGCCGAAGACCTTGCCGTCCTTTACGTAGATATCGACGTTCCGGCCGAGCAGGCTGAGATCCGTGGAGATATCAAACGCCTTGTGCCCGGCAAGCTTACTTGTCCCGGCGGGAAGCGTGCTGCCCGCGCTCGTCAGATCGGCGCACTCGTTGCCGGTCAGCGTGGCGGTGTAGCGCGTCAGGCCGAAGCGGATTTCCAGATACGACATGGGGTTCATCAGACTGTCGAGCACATAGCGCGCCTCACCCTCCTGCCCGGCGTCTGCGACCTTGGGGCAGAGCATGGCGTTGTAGATGAGCAGACACGCGATATCGCGCGTAGCGGCCGACTCATAGCTGACAGAGACGCCCGCGTAGATCCCCTTCAGGAACGCATCCTCGTCGACATTCTGCGCCCAGCTTGCTCCGACGTAGCGCGAAGCGTCCTCGCCGAGAATCACGAGCAGCATCTTTGCAAGCTCGCGGATCGTCACATGGTCCGCCGGGCGGAAGCGGCTGTTGCTGCCGGCAATGATGCCGCGCTCGGCGCAGTAGATGATAAGCTCTGCCGCCCAGGACGTGGAGATATCATAAAACGGAGCGGCGCCGTTCTGCGGCTGCGGATCGGCCTCGCACAGAAGCGCCATCAGCTTGGCGACCTCTTCGCGCCGGATGGGATTCTGCGGGCCGAAGCTGCCATCGGAGTAGCCGGAGATCAGACCGAGGTCGCAGAGCATCCGCACAGCGTTGATGTTTTTGATTTCCTGTTGGTCGGTAAAGCCTGCAAATTCAGCCGCAGCGCAAGGGATCATGAGCGTAAGCGCCAGCACAGCCGCAAGCAGTACGCAAAGCAGTTTTTTCAAGGCGGAGCCCCCTTCCACGTATATTTATAACCAGTATAGGCGGAGGCCGGAAGGATTGCAAGAGAAGCGGGCTGTTTGTAACAGAACTGTAATGAAAACGGGGAAAAACCGGACGGGATTGCATTTTTTCCGCAGGACTGGTACAATACAGACCGGAAGGAGGCGGAGCAATGGACAAACGCGAACAGATCGCGCGCATGGCGCAGACAAAGGAAGACGAAATGCTGCTGGCAAAGATCTATGAGCGCATGACAAACGCAGCCGCGCGCAATATCCCGGCCTCGACAGGCTTTCTGTCCAAGCGGGAGCAGATGCTTGCCGCCGAGCTGCTGCGCGGGCAGGAAATCCGGTTCTATGGCGGGCCGCCCATGGCCGAGCGCGAACTCTGCTGCTATCTGCCGGACTATCTGGATGAGAGCTGGCTGGAGAGTGAGGACGGGCCGATCGCAGCCGTCCGCGCGTCTTATTTTGAGGGCGATACGCTCACGCACCGGGATTTTCTCGGCGCGCTGATGGGCTGCGGCGTCAAGCGTGAAACGGTTGGGGATATCTATGTAGCCGAGGGGCGCTGCGACTTTCTCGTCACGCGCGAGGTGCTGCCGTATCTGCTGCAGAATTTCCTGTCTGCCGGACGCACGAGGCTGCACGCGGAGCGCATCGCAATCGCGGATGTTTCCGTGCCGGAGCAGAAGACCCGGCAAATTCGTGACACCGTGCCCTCCCTGCGGCTCGACGGCATCGTTTCCTCCGGCTTTTCCATCAGCCGCGGCAAGGCTGCGGATTATATCGCCGCGGGGAAGTGCGAGCTTAATTACGCGCCCTGCGTAAAGGGCGACAAGCAGACGGCGGAGGGCGACGTGATTACCGTGCGTGGGCTTGGCAAGATCCTTCTGGACGCCGTCGGCGGCAATACGAAAAAGGGCCGCATCTGCGTTGAAATTACAAGATTTCTGTAAGGGGAGTTCTCTCATGAAAAAAGAAGATATCGACCGCATCAACGAGCTGGCCCGCAAGGCCAAGACCGTCGGCCTCACGCCGGAGGAGAACGAGGAGCGCGCCGTGCTGCGCCGGGCGTATATCGACTCCGTCGTAGGCGATCTGCGCCAGCAGCTTGACAATACCTATATTGTTGACAGCAAGGGCAACAAGCGCAAGCTGCGTCAGTAATCAGCGCAGCAGGAAATACAGGGCCGCGCACTGCGCCAGAAGCAGCAGCGGAACCGTGACCGTAAACAGCGGCTTTCGCGTCTTGTGGCGGCAGACATACATGCCTGCCAGCACGCCGGGGCTGCCGAAGCAGGCCGCGAACGCCAGCAGCAGCGCCTCCGGGATCCGGCGGCGGTGACGGCGCGCAAGATTTTTATCCAGCAGCATAATTGCAAAGCCGGACGCATTCATTAGAAGCAGGAAAACAAGCATGGGACATTCCTTTCTATTGGAGGCGATCTGGTGATGAAGCGAATTCTGATCGGTTGGATGGCGGCGCTGACCGCGCTGCTGTGCGCATGCTCGGCGCAGACGGTCTGGGAGACGGTGGACGGCGGCTGCGTGCCGGCAGAGGGCGGCGCAGCCTATGCGATCTGCATTTCTCTGCCGCAGGACGCGGTCGAGGAGGTCTTTGCCGAGCGCGGCGCGCGGCACGTCTATACCCAGCCGGGCGGCGGCTATGAGATCACAACGGAGATTCTGGACGCCGCGCCCGCCGCCGCAATCGTCCGGCGGCTGTCTGGCTTCGATGCGTCCGCGCTGCACGTGTACAAAAGCGGCGGGAAGGACCGGCCTGTCTGGCAGTTCGCCTGGTACGCGGCCTCGGACGAGGGCGGACGCATGTACCGCTGCAAGGTGATCTCCGACGGCGGCTATGCCTATGCCCTGACCGTCAGTGTGCCGGAGGGCTCCGGCACCGCCTATGATAGCATGCTTGCGGAGGTATTCTCAAGCATGGAATTGCAGCCAGTGTGAGCAATGAAAAAAGTTTCGGGATTTTGAAAATTGTTCTTGACATTTGCCATACTGGCCGTTATAATACACACGTCGCTGAGAGATGCGGCTTGATGGAACGGAAGGTTAGCTCAGCTGGGAGAGCACCTGCCTTACAAGCAGGGGGTCACAGGTTCGAGCCCTGTACTTTCCACCAATTTACCTGGCCCGGTGGTGCAGTCGGTTAGCACGCCAGCCTGTCACGCTGGAGGTCGACAGTTCGAGTCTGTTCCGGGTCGCCATAATGTATTGAGGCGAGAGCGATCTCGCCTCAATATGCCTCTGTAGCTCAGTAGGTAGAGCAGCGGACTGAAAATCCGCGTGTCGTTGGTTCAACTCCGACCGGAGGCACCATTATGCGGGTGTAGCTCATCCGGTAGAGCGCCACCTTGCCAAGGTGGAGGTAGCGAGTTCGAGCCTCGTCACCCGCTCCAAAATAAATAGGAATGCCTTCGCAGCATTCCTATTTTCATATCCGGTGCCGTGGCCAAGTGGTAAGGCAAAGGTCTGCAAAACCTTCACTCCCCAGTTCAAATCTGGGCGGCACCTCCAAGTGAATGAAACCCGTTTTTCGAACAGTTTTATCGAAAAGCGGGTTTCTTCTTGTATTCAGAGCCTTGAAAAATCAAGGCTTTTCTTTTTATCTGCTGAGCTTATGCGCATCAAAACTCTCAGAATATGAAACTATTGTATTTACGCAATGTCGCTATTTGAACGTAAGCGTCAAACCACTCCGCGCATGGACAGGCATGAGACAATAGTAACGGGACGTTGCGAAACGTTCCGTTAACGACACAGCAGGCGATACAGGTCGTCCGCTGTGCATGGGATCTGATTTCCGGGCAATTCGATACCTCCGTCTGAATTTGAGTATAAAAAAACACGACCTTGAAAAGTCGTGTTTTTTATGAAGTTAGCTGTGCCTCATCCGGCGCGCTGTCTGAGAAACTCCAGAAACAGGTCTTCGATTTCCTTGTCGCTTTTGAGCTTGCTCAGGTACGGTGCAAAGCGTTTTCGGTCAAAGCTCAGCTTTTTCGGCGGTGCGGCTGCTAGCTGCGCTTCTTTTGCTCGCGCCTCCCGCCATGCGGCGTAAATTTCCTGCTGATTCGCTGACGGCGGTGGGCATTGCGCCTGAATAAATGTCATTGTCTGCTTATTCAGTGCATAGCCATCAATCTGGCACATCTCAATGAACGCCGTCTGCGCAGCCTCATCGTAATCTGCGATCAAGTCAGCGCAGGCCAGATTCAGCTTCTTTGTCGCATTTCTGCTCGGCTGGGGTGTAACCCATAGATGCGGTGAGATTGCCCTGTGGGTCGTTGCCGATGAGAAGCACGCGTTTGTCTTCATCCGCCAGCGCGGATGCAAGGTTCAGAGCGGTGGTCGTCTTACCGACGCCGCCTTTTTGATTGGATACAGATATGATTTTCATAGCCAAACCTCTATTTTCTATTTATTATATCATGCCGAGGCATAGATAATAAAAAAGTAGTAAGTCGGTAGTAAACAATACCGACCCACTACGAAAAAGTAAGGAATATCAAGCACCTTGAAGATTTCGTTTATATACTGCCGTGGCAGATAAAAAGTATGTTCGTCATGGAGATAGATCCTTTTAAAAGTCAGTGATAAAAAGCAAAATAATAATAAGAATTACTTGTAAAAATTGAAGCGGATGTGTTAGAATAAATTCAGGCAGGCAAGGAATGCTAATATACAGAATTTGAATGAAAAGGAGACAGGATCATGAGCAAGTATGCAGGTACGAAAACCGAGGCGAATCTGCGCGCGGCCTTTGCGGGCGAATCGCAGGCGAGAAATCAGTACACCTTCTTTGCGTCTGTCGCGAAGAAAGAAGGCTATGAGCAGATGGCGGCGCTGTTTCTGAAGACGGCGGAGAACGAGAAGGAGCATGCGAAGCTCTGGCTCAAGGAGCTGTCCGGCATCGGCGACACGAAGGCCAATCTGGCCGCAGCCGCCGCAGGCGAAAACTACGAATGGACGGATATGTATCAGGACTTTGCCAAAACCGCCGAGGAAGAGGGCTTTCCGGAGCTGGCGCAGCGCTTCCGCCTTGTCGCGGAGATCGAAAAGCACCATGAGGAGCGCTACCGCGCGCTGCTGCACAATCTGGAGACGGCGCAGGTGTTTGAAAAGAGCGAGGTCAAGGTCTGGGAATGCCGCAACTGCGGACATATCGCCGTCGGCGTAAAGGCCCCCGAGGTCTGTCCGGCCTGTAACCATCCGCAGAGCTATTTTGAGCTCCGCGCAGAGAATTATTAAACGCAGCATAGTATTTGCAAAGCCGTCCGCTTCTGCGGGCGGCTTTGCGTCGGTCTGGATAAGGTCTACGGCGTTTGCTGCGGGAGCGCGGTGGGCTGCCCGGCGCTCTGACAGGCTGCCTGAAACGCCTCTAACGGGGTGTCGCGCTTGACGGCGATGCGCTCGATGAGCATACTGTCGCTCCCGGTTACGTATACGCCCTCAAAGGTGCGGATGCCGTAGGTGTAGAACCAGCCCGCAATTTTCCGCGTGCGCTCAGAGCTGCGGCCGTTCGGATAGGAAACGGCATAGGGCACGCGCCCGCTGGCCGCGGCGATGGCGTTGCGGCTGCGGAACATCTCCTTGAGAAGCTCCGGCCGCTTCATCGTTTCCATCTCGTGGTGGCTCCAGCCGTGGCTCTGGATGCTGACAAGACCCGAGCGCGTCAGCGCCAGCACCTGCTCCTGCGTCAGCTTGCGGTTCCCGCCGATGTCCCGGCCGATCATGAAGATCGTGGCCTTCATCTGATACTTTTCCAGAAGCGGCAGCAGAAGCGTGTAATTGTCGTCATACCCGTCGTCAAAGGCCAGAATGACGGGCTTTTCATACTGCTCTATATGGGAAAGATCCTCAAAGAAGATCGTCTCGTAGCCGTTCTCCTGCAAATATTGCAGCTGCGCTTCCAGCTCGGCGGGCCGGACGAACAGACTCTCCTCGCCCCAGCAGTCGTCTCCGACCGCATGGTACATGAACACCGGAACCTGAACGCCCGCCTCCGGCTCTGAGAGGGAAACGCGCCGGGCATAATACTGCTGCCCGTTCCAGAGCCCCCAGGCCAGAGAGAATTTCCGGGCCAGACTGCGCACCGGCAGATACTGCTTCCCGTCCTGATCGCGCAGAAGCGCGCCGACATCCGCGCGCACGCCGTCCAGCTCCGCCGTCGTTCCCTCGAGCCGGATGCCGCAGTCCGGCAGCGCGTCTGTGCAGACATATGCGCGCAGTCCGTTTGTCATCGTGCTGACCGGCGCGCCGCAGAGCAGCACCTGCCGCCCCGACGGACGCAGCGGTGCGAACAGAAGCAGCGCGCCCGCCGTGAGCGCCAGCGCGGCGAGGATGCCCGCAAGCACCAGCAGGGTGGTTCTTTTTCTGCGTTTTTTCTGCGGCATGGCGAAATCTCCTTTTCCGGTTGGATCATCTACCCTGATTTTATCATATCCGGCGTGCTTTGTCATCGGAAAAGAAAAAATAAACCGGCCGTTTGCCCTCGCTCGAGAGCGCGTAGATGCCCACCTTTGGTGAGGATGCCAGAATTTTCAGTTCGCCGCACGCCTCCGCTTCCTCGCGGCGGATCGTGGTGTGCCGTGAATGCGGCACCATGAACGTGTCGTCAAAGCCGCGCATGAACATCGAACTCCGGCGTGCCACCATGTGCGGGAACACGCCGAAGAGTTTTTCCTGCAGGACTTGTCAAGAAAAGCGCTTACAGGAGCCGATACGTCCAGCCCATATCATCGGCAACCGTCCCGGTTTGCATGCCGTAGAGCGTATCATAGAGCTTCTGCGCCACAGGACCGACCGTCCCATCCGCGACCTGAACATCCGCGCCCATCACATTTAGCCAGCCGATCGGCGAAATGACCGCTGCGGTGCCGCTGGCGAAGATCTCCTGCAGGCTGCCGTCCTTCGACGCGGCGACGACCTCGTCGATCGGGAGCTTCCGCTCCGAGACCTTCACGCCCCACTTTTTCAGCAGCTGGATGACAGAATCGCGCGTGATGCCGGGCAGGATCGTGCCGGAATCGAGCGGCGCGGTGATAACTTCGTCCGCGATGCGGAAGAAGGCGTTCGACGTGCCGATCTCCTCGACATACTTATGCTCCGCCGCGTCGAGCCACAGCACATCCTTGCAGTTATATTTCATCGCGTCCTGACTGGCGCGCATGCCGCCGCCGTAGTTGCCGCCGACCTTGGCATAGCCCGTGCCACCGCGCGCCGCGCGGATGTACTTGTCCTGCACATAGATGCGCGTCGTGGCCAGGCCGCCGTCGTTTGCCGCGTAGTAGGAGCCCGTCGGGCTGAGGATGATCATAAATTTGTAGTGCTTGGCCGGCAGAACCGAGAACGAGACCTCATCGCCGAAGATGAACGGCCGGATATACATCGCCGTGCCCGGCGCGGAGGGAATCCAGTCGCGATCCGCCTCAATCACAGCCTTGACCGCCGCGAGGAACAGGTCTCCCGGCAGCTCCGGGATGCACATGCGCTCATTCGTGCGGGCCATACGCTTGATGTTCATGTCCGGCCGGAAAATCTGGACGCCGCCGTCCGGCGTGCGGTAGGCCTTCATGCCCTCAAACATCATCTGTGCGTAGTGCAGCACGCAGGACGCCGGCTCGATGAGGAACGGCTCGTGCGGCACAACGCGCCCGTCGTGCCAGCCCTGTCCTTCGTCATAGTCCATGACAAACATATGGTCAGTGAAGTATTTCGCAAAGCCCAGCTTCGTCTCGTCGGCAGGACGGGGCTTCGGATGCGTAGTCCTCATCACAGGGAAGTTGTATTCCATTTTTCATTCCTCCTGATGTTCATAGTACATATAAAAGCTGTTTGTAGGGGCGGACGACTCTGTCTGCCCAACATGCGCCCCCATTCTTTTCTTTCTCTTCTTTGAGAAAGAAAAGAACCGCCGCGCCCGGTGAAGAAAAGAAAGAGAAGCCCCGAAACCGGCAAGGCTCTACCGTGCCGCCATCATGGAACAGCGCATTCGCCCGGTTTTATTTGCCCGCCCTTGGTCACCTCACGTAGTCCCACTACGCGCATCACGCTATCTGGATGATGGCGGGCAGGCAATATCTTACGGATACGGGTTGTAGGGGTGGAGCATCGATCAGACCCGATAGAGCTCCGCCCTCCGGTCGCGGAACACATTGATCGAGCGTCGGATCCCCTCCAGCACATCCAGTTCGCATTCCGCAGCCAGGATCTGCTCCGTCTCCCCGGCAAGCGCCAGCGTCTCGCCCCACGGGTCGATGACTGCGGAAGATCCGCCATAATGCGTGTCGCCCGCGTCGCCGCAGGAATTGCAGCAGACGACGAACGCCTGATTCTCAATCGCCCGCGCGACCGTCAGCGCCCGCAGATGTCCGATGCGCGCCGCTGGCCACTGGCTCACGACGAAGAGCATGTCCATCCCCTGCACGGCGAGTGTCCGCGTCAGCTCCGGGAAGCGGATGTCATAACAGATCACAAGGCCGCAGTCATGTCCGTCGAGCCGGAAGCAGCAGAGATGATCGCCGGGCGTGAAATACGCATGCTCGCCCATCGGCGTAAACAGGTGCGTCTTGTCATACTCCGCGACGCAGTTCCCCGCGCGGTCAAAGACGCACGCCGTGTTATAGACCTTTCCGCCGCGCACATTCGCGACGCTGCCCGCCACAAGATTCACGCCAAACTCCGCAGCCAGCCCGCCGAGTTCGCGTTTCACCCGTGCGCAGCCCCGTTCGGCCAGCTCGGAAAGACGCTCTTTCGGGAAAAAACCGGTGCTCCATGTTTCCGGCAGGACAACCACGTCCGGTCCGCTCGCCATCGCTTCGCGGATGAGCCGCTTCGCTTTCGCGAAGTTCTCCTCCGGCTGCGCGAAGAGCATGTCCATCTGGATGCAGGTGGTCTTCATCCGGCGAACTCCTTCCCAGCCTGAAGCGCCTGCATGTTGAGGTCGAAGAGGTCGGCCTTGCGCGCCGGGATGACCTTGTGCAGCGCGTCCGCGAGGCTCTCCTCCCGGACACACCCGGTCTTCGCGATCAGCGCGCCGAGCAGGATCATGTTGGCAAGCGTCGGCATTCCCATATCCATTGCCATCTTCGTGGCCGGGACGTAATAAGCCTCCACATCCGTGCGCGTAACCTTGCGGGCGATGAGCGTGGAGTCGAGGAAAATTTTCCCGCCCGGCTGCACGGCGTTTTCATATTTATCGAGCGAAGGGTTGTTCATAACCATGAGCACGTTCGGCGTGTTGACGATCGGCGAGCCGATCGGGGCGTCCGACAGAATGACGTTGCAGTTCGCCGTGCCGCCGCGCATCTCCGGGCCATAGGACGGCAGCCAGCTGAGCTCCCGCCCCTCGATGAGGCCCGCGTAGGCCAGAACCTTTCCGGAGAACAGCAATCCCTGTCCGCCGAAGCCCGCAATCACGATTTGATGATCTGCCATCTCTCAGCCCTCCTTGTCCCGGTAGACACCCAGCGGATAGTACGGGATCATCTTCTCGTCGATCCACTCCAGCGCCTTCTGCGGCGTCAGGCCCCAGTTCGTCGGACAGGCCGAGAGCACCTCGATCAGCGAGAAGCCCTTGCCCTCCACCTGATAACGGAACGCCTTTTCGATCGCTTTTTTTGCGTTTTTCACGTTTTTCACATTGTTCACGGTCACGCGCTCGAGATACGCCGGGGCCTCCAGCGTTGCGAGCATCTCGCAGATCCGGATCGGCCAGCCGCAGGTGTTGACGTCGCGTCCATAGGGCGACGTCTGTGTGATCTGGCCGGGCAGAGAGGTCGGGGCCATCTGGCCGCCCGTCATGCCATAAATCGCGTTGTTGACAAAGATGACCGTGATATTTTCGCCGCGCGCCGCGGCGGAGACGGTCTCGCAGAGGCCGATGGACGCGAGGTCGCCGTCACCCTGATAGGTGAAGACGATGTTGTCCGGCAGCGACCGCTTCACACCCGTCGCGACTGCGGGCGCACGTCCATGCGACGCCTCGACCATGTCACAGGTAAAGTAGTCATAGGCCAGTACGGAACAGCCGACCGGCGCAATGCCGATCGTCCGGCCCTCGATGCCGAGCGTGTCGATCGCCTCGGCGACGAGCCGATGGATGATGCCATGCGTGCAGCCGGGGCAGTAGTGGAATACGGCGTCGGTCAGCGCCTTCGGTTTTTCAAATACAACAGCCATCAGTCGTTCCCTCCTTCGTTTGCCTTACGGATCGCGTCCAGCACCTCATCCGGCGACGGGATCATGCCGCCCACGCGGAAGCAAAGGTCGACCGGCTTTTTGCACGCTACCGCCAGCTGCACATCCTCGCGCATCTGGCCCATGTTGAGCTCCACGCAAACGAACCGCTTCACCTGATCAGCGGCCTTGCGCAGCGGTGCCTTGGGGAACGGCCAGAGCGTGATCGGCCGGATCATGCCGACCTTGATGCCCTGCTTGCGCGCTTCGACGATCGCGTTGCGCGACACGCGCGCGGTAATACCGCAGGACACGATGCAGATCTCGGCGTCCTCCATCATGAACGCTTCCCACATGCACTCATTCTTCTCGATCTCGGCGTATCGCTCGAAGCGCTCGATGTTCAGCCGCTCGAGCTCTGCCGGGCTGAGGTAGAGGGAGTTGACAACGTGATGCTTCCGCTGGCACTTCGTTCCAGTGACGGCCCAATCTTTTTCGATTGTGTCCGGGTCACGCGGCTCCGGCAGCTGAACGGGCTCCATCATCTGACCCATCGTGCCGTCAGCCAGCAGCATTGCTGGCATCCGGTATTTTTCCGCAAGGTCAAACGCCTTTCCGGTCAGGTCGGCCATCTCCTGAACCGACGCCGGAGCCAGCACCAGCACATGGAAGTCGCCGTGGCCAGGTCCGCGCGTCGCGAGGAAGTAGTCGGACTGCGATGGCTGAATGCCGCCGAGGCCGGGCCCGCCGCGCTGCACATTGACAATGACTGCGGGCAGATCTGCGCCCGCCAGGTACGAAATGCCCTCGCACTTGAGCGCGATACCGGGGCTGGAGGACGAGGTCATCGCCCGCTTGCCCGTCGCGGCCACGCCGTAAACCATGTTGATGGCCGCAATCTCGCTCTCGGCCTGCAAAAACGTCCCGCCGATCTTCGGCATTTTCTTCGCCATATAGGCCGCGATCTCGGTCTGCGGCGTGATGGGATAGCCCAGATAGTGGCGGCACCCGGCGAGGATCGCGGCCTCCGCGATGGCCTCGTTGCCCTTCATCAATACTTTTTCCTGCATCTTCCCGCCCTCCTTACTTTTCTACCGTAATGACACAGTCGGGACACATCGTCGCGCAGAACGCACAGCCGACGCACTTGTCCGGCTCCGTCAGCTCCACGGGCGCATGTCCCTTTTGATTCAGCCGCGTCTTCGACAGCGCCAGCAGCCCCTTCGGACAGGCGTTCACACACAGGCCGCAGCCCTTGCAGAGTTCTTCCTGAAATATCAGTTTTGCCATCTTGTGCCTCCATTTATTGTAATTGGTAATATAGCTTCTGGATCTCCATCGGGAACAGGTTTGGAATGCTCCCGCGCAGCGCGTCGCAGAGCCGTGCAGCGCAGCAGGTCATCTTGAGCGGCAGCCCTGCCCGCGCGGCGACCGCCTCCGCATAGGGCATGCTTGACAGCACATCCGCCGCCGCCGTCGCCTGCCCGAGATTCGTATTGTTGACGATCGCCGTGAACGGCAGCCCACAGGCGGCCTCGATTTCCCGCAGCACAAGGATCGTATCCGCTACCGTCCTTGTCAGCGGCCGGGCCCGGTTGATGACGAACAGCATCTCATAATCACCCTCCGCCCGGATCTCCGGAACATAGCGCCCCAGTGCCAGCGCTCCGCGGTCGTCTCCGCCGATGTCCAGCACGCCGCATTCTCCCCGCTCCGCAATCAGCGCGTAGGTCTCCTTCGGCATGGCCGGAACATCGAGATTTGAATTTGCAAACGGTGAGACGATCAGTCCGATCCCCTCTTTTTTCAGGTCTTCTTCCGAATCCTTCGTCCGGAAATAGGGATTTACAATGTCAAGATCGGCCACAGTCACGGCTTCGCCTTTTCGCCGGAGCCACCACGCATAATTCAGCGCGATATTCGTCTTTCCACTGCCGTAATGTCCGGCAAAAAGCGTCAGGCGTTTGTGTGTCATGGCTGACTCCTCCTTCAGAGCTTGCTTCTGATGATTTTTCCGCTGGTGGTCTTTGGAAGCGCTTCGCGGAATTCCACAATACGGGGATATTTGTACGGCGCAGTATGCGTCTTGACATAGGTCTGAATTTCTTTTTTCAGCGCGTCCGTGCCCTCGGTGCCCTTGACCAGTACGATGCTGGCCTTGACGACCTGCCCGCGGATCTCATCCGGGGCGGCAGACACACCGCATTCGAGCACATACGGCAGCTCCATGATGACATTTTCGATTTCAAACGGTCCAATGCGGTAGCCAGACGATTTAATGACGTCATCCGCACGGCCGACATACCAGTAGAAGCCGTCCTCGTCACGCCAGGCGAGGTCGCCCGTGTGGTAGAAGCCATCGTGCCACGTTTTTGCCGTGACCTCCGGGCTGTTGTAGTATTCGTAGGCAAGTCCGCAGGGAATGCCGTTTTGAATGTTGATGCAGATCTCCCCTGTGTCGCCGGCCTCCGCTTCATGCCCGCTGCTGTCCAGCAGATGCACATCGTAGAGTGGGACAGGCTTGCCCATAGAGCCGATCTTATGGCTGTCGCCAGCCAGATTGCCGATGATGAGCGTCGATTCAGACTGCCCAAAGCCCTCCATGATGCGCATGCCGGTCGCCTTTTCAAATTGGCGGAAGACCTCAGGATTGAGCGCTTCACCGGCGATAGACGCATGCTGAATAGAAGAAAGATCAAATCGGGACAGATCCTGCTTGATCAGCATGCGGTACATCGTGGGCGGCGCACAGAATGTCGTGATCTGATACTTCGCAAACATCGGCAGAATTTTTTCTGCATCAAAGCGGTCGAAATCATAAACAAACACAGCCGCCTCACACAGCCACTGACCGTAGAGCTTTCCCCAGAGGCTCTTGGCCCAACCGGTGTCGGAGATGGTCAGGTGCAGCCCGTCCGGGTTGACCTGATGCCAGTATTTTGCAGTGATAAAATGTCCAAGCGGATATTTATAGTTGTGTGCTGCAATTTTCGGGTATCCGGACGTACCGGAGGTAAAGAACATGAGCATTGGCTCGTCGCCGCAGGGCGCGTCGTCCCTGCGCGTATAGCGGCGGGAAAACAGGCCGTATTCCGCATTGAAATCATGCCAGCCTTCCCGGCTGCCGCCAACCATGATCTTGGTCAACATCATCCCGGCGTCGGCCTCTGCAATGTCGACATGGTACGCAGTATCGCCGTCTGCCGTGCAGAGAACTGCACTGACGCCCGCCGCCTGGAAGCGGTAAGAGAAATCATGCTCCACAAGCTGATTGGTAGCCGGAATCGCAATGGCGCCGATCTTGTGCAGACCCAGAATGGCAAACCAGAACTGGTAATGCCGCTTGAGCACGAGCATCACGCGGTCGCCGCGTCGGATGCCGAGCGAGGTAAAGTAATTGGCGGCCTGGCTGGAAGCATCTTTCATGTCCTTGAATGTGAACCGCCGCTCCGTTCCATCCGGAGCCACATGCAGCATGGCGAGCTTTTCAGGCTTTTCACGGCCCAGCACATCCACAATGTCAAATGCGAAATTGAAGGATTGCTCATTTTTGAAGGCGATGGACTGCAGTTTCCCGTTTGCATCCTCTGGCGCATCGACGAAGCGGGTGTAAATGCGCGCCTCCGGATCCGGACTCTGCGCCGTCTCGATCATGGCAGCGCGGTCGCCGCCGACCTCCGGGAGGCTCGGCTCCTGTGGGCGGAGCACGATCGCATAGAACAGGCAATCCTGACCGTCCGCAGCAACCATGCCGTGCGGAATGGAGCTGTCATAGTAGATGCAGTCGCCTTCATGCAGAAGCTCGGTATGTCCGCCGACCTGAACTTTCATACTGCCGCGAATGACAAGATCACATTCCTGCCCGACGTGGCTGGTCAGCTCAATGTCCGAATAGAATGCTTCATCAGAGTATTTGTTTTCAACGAACAGCGGGTCTGCAATGCGGTTCTGAAAGCCGGAGGCCATGTTGTAATAGATCATCTCATGGGCCTGCTCGATCTTCTGTCCATTACCCGCGCGTGTCAGCGTATAGGATCGAAGCTTTGGGCTGCTGCCCTCGATGAGATCTGTAACGTCAACGCCAAAAGCCAGCGCGCAGCGGTAGAGAAAAGCGAAGTTGAGGTCGCTCTGCCCGGCCTCACAGCGAAGATATTCTTCTTCGCTCGTGCCTGTTTTCAGCGCCATCGTCTGCGCCGAAAGGCCGGAGATCTCGCGCAGCTCTCGGATGCGTCCCGCCATTTCCTGAATTTTGAAGTCAAGACCTGTGAGTGTTTTTTTCATGGTGTTACCTCCGTGGATGCAAAAAAGCCCGTCTCAAAGAAATGATTCTTTGAGACGGGCTGCATACAGCATACCCGCGGTACCACTCAAATTGCACCTGCCTCACGGCAGATACCACTCATCGACTTCCAGCAAAGTCTAAGCACTGACGCAGCTGACGCGGGAGAGGTCTACTTGCCATTACGGGCGTTCTTCTCTCCGGCTCGGGAGCTACAAATTCTGCGCGTCTGTTACCGGTTCACACCATCCACCGGCTCTCTGAAACAGGACCTGCGCGGAACCCTCTCCGTCGTAGCCTTTATTGTTGTTAAGAATCATAACGAAAAAGTATGTAATTGTCAAGAAAAATTTTCGGTGGTTTTCTGTTGTCATCATCCCTGTCTGCCGGAGCTGCATATTGGGGCAAACCAGCGTAACCCAGAGAACACATATTGAGCGTATGCCGGTCCGGTTCAATCGACGCATCGTCGAAAAATCACGGTTATCAGAGCTTGCTTCGGATGATCTTGCCGCTGATGGTCTTCGGGAGCTCTTCTTTGAACTCCACAATTCTCGGATACTTATACGGCGCGGTATGCAGCTTGACGTAGTTCTGGATTTCCTTCTTCAGCTCCTCCGTGCCCTCGGTACCCTTGACGAGCACGATGCTGGCCTTGACGACCTGCCCGCGCACCTCGTCCGGCGCAGCGGATACGCCGCACTCGAGCACATACGGCAGCTCCATGATGACGTTTTCGATCTCGAACGGCCCGATGCGGTAGCCGGAGGACTTGATGACGTCGTCCGCGCGGCCAACGTACCAGTAGAAGCCGTCCTCATCGCGCCACGCGAGGTCGCCGGTGTGGTAGAGTCCGTCGTGCCAGACGGCCTCAGTGCGCTCCTTGTCCTGATAATAGCCGAGGAACAGCCCGCAGAAGTGCTCTCGTCCCGCGGTATGGATGACGATCTCGCCCGTGTCGCCGTCGGCAGTCGGGGTGCCGTCCTGATTGACAAGGTCGATGCCGTAGCCGGGGATGGGCTTGCCCATCGAGCCGGGCTTGAGCGGCTGGCCGACGAGGTTCGCAATGCCGAGCGTCATCTCCGTCTGGCCGAAGCCCTCGGCGATCTGCAGCCCCGTCGCCTTTTCAAACTGATAATAGACCTCCGGGTTCAGCGCCTCGCCCGCGGTCGTCGCGTGCTGGATGGAGCTGAGGTCGAAGCGGGACAGATCCTGCTTGATCAGCATCCGGTACATCGTGGGCGGCGCACAGAACGTCGTGATGTTGTATTTGGCGAACATCGGCAGGATCTTCTCGGCGTCGAACCGATCAAAGTCGTAGACGAACACCGCACCCTCGCACAGCCACTGGCCATACAGCTTGCCCCAGAGAGCCTTGCCCCAGCCGGTCTCGGAGATCGTAAAGTGCAGTCCGCCGGGCTGCACCCAGTGCCAGTACCGGGCCGTAACGTAATGGCCCAGCGCATATTTGTAGCTGTGAACAGCGATCTTCGGATAGCCGGTCGTGCCGGACGTGAAGAACATGAGCATCGGATCGTTGCCGCAGGGCGCGTCGTCCTTGCGCGTGTAGCGCCGGGAGAACAGGCCGTATTCCGCGTCAAAGTCGTGCCAGCCCTCGCGCTTGCCGCCGACGAGAACCTTCGTCAGATGCACACCCGCATCGGCCTCTGCGATGTCGACCTGATGTGCCGTGTCGCCGTCCGCCGTACAGACGATCGCGCTCACGCCCGCCGCCTTGAAGCGATAGGTGAAATCATGCTCCATCAGCTGGTTCGTCGCCGGGATGGCGATCGCGCCCAGCTTATGCAGGCCGAGGATCGCAAACCAGAACTGATAGTGCCGCTTGAGCACCAGCATCACGCGGTCGCCGCGCTTCACGCCGAGTGACGTGAAATAGTTCGCCGCCTGACTCGAGGCGTCCTTCATGTCCTTGAACGTGAACCGCCGCTCAGTCCTATCGTTTGCGACATGCACCATCGCGAGCTTGTCCGGCTCACGCCGTGCGAGGCCGTCCACAATGTCGAATGCAAAGTTGAACTTGTCCTCGTTGCGGAACTCCAGCCGCTCCAGCGAGCCGTCTTCCTTTTCCACCCCGTGGACAAACTGGTCGCAGAGCAGCTGCTGCTCCGGCGTCTCCTCCAACGCCCGTGTCCGCACGGACAGGTCCTGCTCCTTTTCGCTGCTCGCCATGATCATTGCGAGGAACACACAGTCCTGCCCATCCACGGCGATCATGCCGTGCGGCGTGGAGCTCTTGTAGAAGATGCTGTCGCCCTCGTGGAGGACTTCCTCGTGCTCGCCGACACGCACACGGAGCGTCCCCTTCACGACGAGGTCAAATTCCTGTCCGGCATGCGTCGTGGTGTGGATCGGCTGGCTCTGCAGCTCCTTGGAATACTGATAGGTGACCCAATACGGCGTCGCCAGCTTCTGCCGGAACATTGCCGCCATATTCTGAATGGTGATGCCGTCCTCGCTGGCCGTCACCGGACCCATGCCCCGGCGCGTCACCGTGTAGCTCGAGAGCTTGGCGCTCTGGCCTTCGAGCAGATCAGTCAGCTCCACGCCGAACGCCAGCGCGCACTTGTGCATGAACGTAAACGGGAAATCGACCGTGCCCTGCTCATAGCTGTGATACTGCTCGACGCTGACCTCGGTCTTCTCGGCCATCTCCGCCTCGCTGTAGCCGACGATCTCGCGCATCTCGCGGATACGCTCGGCAATCTCCATCAGCGGGTTGGCAGTCGGCTTCTTGGTTTGCATCATCATAGTGGGTTCCTCCTGTGTTAAACTGTGTAAGTTACTTCGAACGAAAAAACTCGCCTCAAGGATTCCTAAGAATCTTTGAGGCGAGTTTGTGAATCACAATACCCGTGGTACCACTCAAATTGCAGCTCTGAGAACTGCCGCTTCAGGCTCTGACAAGCCCTATCCCGTAACGTGGGCGGACGAGAGGCGTCTACTTGCGAATGGTGTTCGGGCCTCCAGCTCAGAAGTGATAGGTCACAGGAGTTCGTGCTGCCGGTTTGCACCAACCACCGGCTCTCTGAAAGCAGTCCGTCCGACCGTCTTCGTCACAGCTTTTTTGATTTGAACTTACCCCAAATTTAACACAGTCTTTGCAGGCTGTCAAGTATAAATTTTACGAATACCGGCTATCGGTGCTTACCGCTTCATCTGCTCGGCGGTCTGCGCCGTGTCGATCCCGGCCGCGCCCTCCAGGCCGAAGCGCTCCGTCGCCTCCTCGCGCATCTTGTATTTCAGGATTTTTCCGGCTGCATTCATCGGGAATGCGTCGACAAAATCGATGTATTTCGGCACCTTGTGCCGTGCCATGCTGGCCTTGATATAGTCCAGCATCTCCTCCACGGTCACGCTGCCCGGCTCCTTGAGCACGATGCACGCCATGATCTCCTCGCCGTACTTTTTGTCCGGCACACCGATGACCTGCACGTCCTTCACCGCCGGATGCGTGTAGATAAATTCTTCAATTTCCTTCGGATAGATGTTCTCGCCGCCGCGGATGATCATGTCCTTCAGCCGCCCGGTGATGCGGTAGCAGCCGTTTTCATCCCGGCAGGCCAGATCGCCGGAGTGCAGCCAGCCCTCCTTGTCGACGGTGGCGGCCGTGGCCTCGGGCATTTTGTAGTAGCCCTTCATGGTATTGTAGCCGCGCGAGCAGAACTCGCCGTTGACGCCATCCGGCACTTCTTCGCCGGTCTCGGGGTCGATGATCTTGCACTCGATGTGCGGGAAGGCGTAGCCGACCGTGTTGCACCGCAGATCGAGCGGGTCGCCGCAGGCGCTCATGGTGCTGCCGGGGGCGGATTCGGTCTGACCGTAGACGCTGACGATGTCGGTCATGTGCATCTCGTCCGGCTGGGCGGCCCGGCGCATCAGCTCCGGTGGGCAGCCGGAACCGGCCATGATACCGGTGCGCATGTAGGAAAAATCGGTCTTTTTGTAGTCCGGATGGTTGAACATGGCGATGAACATCGTCGGCACGCCGTTGAAGCAGGTGATGTGCTCCTGATTGATGCAGGCGAGCGAGACCTTGGCCGAGAAATACGGCATCGGGCAGAGCGTTGCGCCGTGCGTCATGCAGGAGGTCATGGAGAGCACCATGCCGAAGCAGTGGAACATCGGCACCTGGATCATCATCCGGTCGGCCGTGGACAGATCCATCCGGTCGCCGATGCACTTGCCGTCGTTGACGACGTTGTAGTGCGTCAGCATGACGCCCTTCGGGAAGCCCGTCGTGCCGGAGGTGTACTGCATGTTGCACACGTCGTCCGGCCGCACGCCCGCGGCCATGCGTAGGATCTGTTCGCGCGGGACCATGTTGGCCCGGTCCATCGCCTCGTCGAAGGTCAGGCAGCCCGGCATCCGGAAGCCGACGGTGATGACGTTGCGCAGGAACGGCAGCTTGCGGCAGTGCAGGGCGGAGCCGGGCTTCGCGGCGGCCAGCTCCGGGCAGAGGGTCTGGATGATCTCGCGGTAGTTCGAGTCCAGACAGTGGTCGATCATGACGAGCGTGTGCGTGTCGGACTGCCGCAGCAGATATTCCGCCTCGTGGATCTTATACGCCGTGTTGACCGTGACGAGCACGGCGCCGATCTTCGTCGCGGCCCAGAAGGTGATGAACCACGCGGGCACGTTCGTAGCCCAGATGGCGACCTTGCTGCCCCGGCGCACGCCGAGCGAGACGAGCGCGCGGGCAAAATCGTCCACGTCGTCTCGGAACTGCGCATAGGTCCGCGTGTAGTCGAGCGTCGTGTATTTGAACGCGTACTGGTCCGGGAATTCCTCGACCATCCGGTCGAGCACCTGCGGGAAGGTCTCGGAGATGAGGCTGTCCTTCTTCCAGACGAACTTGCCGGTATGCGCGGCATTGTCGTAGAGCGTCTTTTTCTTGCCGCGCGGGGAATCGAAGCGGTGCATGTAGTTGACGAAGTGCGGGAAGATGACCTCCGGATCGGTCAGGTCAGGCATCCATTCCGGTTTCCACTCGAGCGAGATGAAGCCGTCATAGTCGATGGAGGACAGCGCCTGCATCATGCTGCCGACGGGCATCGTGCCCTCGCCGATGAGGTCATAGCTGCCGTCGTCGTCCGAGTCGCGCAGGTGAACGTGGCGGACGTAGGCGCCGAGGCTTTTGATGGTCGTGTCGGCGGATTCGCCGTGGTCCCGGTAGGGATGGTGCATGTCCCAGAGCGCGCCCAGCTGGTCGCAGGCAAACGCATCGAGCAGCGTGCGCAGCCGGGCCGTGTCGGAAAAGATGCCGCTGGTCTTGAGCAGGATCGTGATCCCCTGCGCCTCGGCGGCGGGGAGGAGCGCTTCGAGCGCAGCGGAGATCCGCGCGTCGTCATCGCGCTGCGCAGTCACGGAGACATACGGACACTGCACGTCGTGCGCCAGCTGCATGAGGGCGGTCACAGCCTCAGTGCAGTCCTCGCCCGCGATGTCGCAGGCAGTATCGAAGCACGGAATGCACAGGCCCTTCTGCCAGAGCTCCCGCGCCGTCGCTGCGGCGGTATAGCGGTGCAGCGGGCCGCCGCGGCCGGTCAGCTCCGGCGTCTTGTGGACGTTATAGGGCTCGACGCCGCCGAAGCGCATGGTCTCAGCCATCTGTACCTGCTGCTCCCAGGGGATCTGCTGCCAGCCGCGTGTGGAAAACGATACATTCATGTGCTGCTTCCTCCTCAGGCGTTCGCCGCTTCTTCGTAGACGATCTTGTTGATGGCGTTGAGATACGCGTGCACGGACGCGCCGATGATATCGGTCGAGATGCCGCGGCCGGAATAGAGCTTGCCGCCGCTGCGGAGCTTGACGACCGACTCACCCATGGCCTCGCGGCCCTCGGTGACGGCCTGGATCTGGAAATCATCCAGTTCGTAATGACGGCCGAGGATCGATTCGATGGCCAGGAACGCCGCGTCGACCGGGCCGTCGCCCAGGCTCACGCCCGAGAGCGTCTGGCCGTTTTTCGTGAGCTTCATCTGCGCCGAAGCGCTGATGGTATTGCCGGTGTTGATGACGTAGCTTTCTAGCCGGTACGTCGGCGGCACCTGCAGCGCAGCGGAGGCGATGATGGCGTCGAGCTCCTTCTCACCCACGGTCTGTTTCTTCGCAGCGATGCGGCAGAAGGCCTCGTAGACCTTCGCCCCGTCCTCCTCCGAAAGATCGTAGCCGAGGGCGGCGGCCATCTTCATGACGGCCTCCTGCGTGTCATGCACGGTCAAAACTGCGCCGGAGGACGTCTGCACGCCGTTGTCAAACGGCGAGAGCTGGCTGCGGCCCGTCTGACACATCCAGGCGATCTGCGACAGCAGGCGGTTCATCTGCGTGAACTGCAGCGTGCTGACGACGCCGAAGTCCTGGGCCTTGGCCGCCAGCAGCTTCGCCAGGTGCGCAAGATTCGCGGTGTCGACGCAGTAGGCCGCGGTCTTGATCTCGCCGGCGCCGGCGGCGATGGCGCTCACGGCGCACGCGTCCGCCATCGACAGCGTGTCCGAGCAGCTCACGCCGAAGCGCACGTCCTTCGTCTGCGGCACGGCCTCGTAGATCCCGCGCACGAAGCTGCCGAACGCGTCCGGCAGCATGCTCCCCGCTGCGTCGCAGACGGTCACGCCGGCCGCACCGGCCGCGATCGCGGTCTGCAGCGCCTCAGCGAGGAAGGCGGGATCGGCGCGCGTGGCGTCGTCCGCAAGGAATTCCACGTCCTCGCAGACCGCCCGCGCTGCCGCGACGGTCTGGCGGATCGCCTCGAGCATGGCGGCAGGCTTTTTGCCCGCGAGGTATTCCATCTGCACGGCACTGACCGGCGCGGGGACCTGGATGCGCGGGTGCTTCGCCTCCCTGAGCGCGGCCCAGACCAGCGAAACGCTCGCCGGCTCCAGCGCGACCGGCACGCATACGGCGCTTTCCTTCACCGCAGAGGCGACGGATTTGATGAGCAGACTGTCGATCTTTGGGTTTTCGACCGCGTGCAGCTCAATGACGCTCACGCCCAGCCGGTCGAGGAGCTTGGCAAGCTCGATCTTCTCTCGGAACGAGAGCGTATAGCCCGCGGCCTTGCCCGCCTGGCGGATCGTGGTATCTGTCACGGAAATGTGTTTCATCATAGGTTCCTCCTTTTTTCGGAAAACAAAAAGTCCCTGAAGCCAACTGGCTTCAGGGACGAAATAGCTTCGCGGTACCACCCTGCTTATCCCCCGCCTCACGGCGGACGATCACTCTCGGACTCTGACAAGCCCATAGCCGGTAACGAGGCCAAACGGGCCATGCTACTTGTCGCCGTTCGCAGGGCCTACTCGGGAAGCAGACTGACCGCTGTCTTCGGTACCGGCTCACACCAGCCGCCGGTTCTCTGAGACGCTCCAACAGGGCCATAATTCCGTCATCGTATTTCGTGGTTATCAATACTTGCAGCAATTAAAGCACGATTCCCACCGCTTGTCAAGCACACAGTCCAAGATTCGACATTTTCACAAAACCATGCGCCCTCTCCGCACCGCGTCTTTGTGCAATCGGTGCTCTGCGCACCCTTCAGCCCAGCCCCACCCAGCGTTCATGCTCCACGGCATCGGCGGTGACTGGCACAATGGCCGCCAGCAGTATGATCAGAAACATGGAAACGCAGACCTTTTTCATGGATTTCATGGAACATCCCTCTTTGTATCCCCCCTATACTGCATCCTCGGGCCTGGGGTGTAAACCAGCAGACTTTTGAACGAAAGAGAAGTCCTTCCGGTTTCCTGGAAGGACTTCCCAGACTGTCAAAAAACGATGGAAAGCAGTTGGATGATAGAGCAGCAGGGGAAGAGTGAAGGGGGCAAAGAGCCCCCTTCGCGTTCAATCAACCAGATTTTCGAACTTTTTCAAAGTTCGAAAATCTGCCTCAGCGGGGCGAAAAGACTTTTTCGACACGCTGAGAAGTCCTTCCGGTTTCCCGGAAGGACTTCCTTTGCTCTGAGCGGTATTTCGTTGTTGCCCTTGTGCGTGTTCGCCTTTTGGCCGGTTTTGGTTTACTTTCCCTGCAAGCTCTGCTATACTGTTCAGGAAAGAGGAAGACAGGAGAAGGATCGGATATGACCACTTGTATCAAATGCGGCGCGCCGATTGCGGACGGGGAGCTGTTCTGCGCACAGTGCGCGCAGAACGGAACGGCGGAGCAGCCAAGGCCTGCGCCGCTGCCTGCCGGGAGGATGCAGATCCCGCCGCGCGGAATCAAGCAGCCGCCGGAGCCGGCAAAGCCCGCCGCAAAAAAGCGTGCCGGTTCGCCCGCCGCGGGCATTCTCGCGGTCTGCTGCGTGCTGCTTCTGGCCGCAGGCGTGTTTTTGTATCTGACCGGCAGCGCAAAGCTCCGCAGCCAGCAGACCGAGCTTGACCGGCTGCGGGAGGAGACTGCGTTTTTTGACCAATACGCCGTCTGTGTGAACGTTGGGAGCGAATGGTACCACCGGTACGGCTGCGCGCGGTTTGTGCCTGAGAATTTTGAGATCCTCAACGAAAAGCTGGCCACGGCCGAAGGGTATCTGCCCTGCCCGGACTGCGCCGGACAGTAAGGAGCAGGTACGATGGATATCCTTTCCCTGTGCCGGAGAATGGTCATGCTGTTTTTCTGCGTGGCCTGCGGCTTCTGCGCCGCCAAGCGCGGCGTGATGGACGCGCAGAGCAACAGAAAGCTTTCGGCCCTGATTATAAACGTTGCGAACCCCATGCAGATCTTTGCCTCGGCGCTGACGGGCGAGCATCTGCTCTCGACCGGACAGACGCTATGGCTGATGGGTCTGCTTGCGCTGATTTACCTTGCGCTCATCGCCCTGAGCTTTCCGCTTGTACGGCTGCTGCGCGTCAAGGATGCCGAGCGCGGGCTGTACCGGTTCATGTTTATTTTCGGCAACATCGGCTTTCTCGGATACCCGGTTATAGAGTCGCTGCTTGGCTATCAGGCGACCTTTTATGTGACGCTGGCCGTGCTGGCCTTCCAGCTGTTCTGCTGGAGCTACGGCGTGAGCCTGATGCGCGGCGCGGCACGCTTCCGGTTTCAATGGAAAGCGCTGCGGCAGCCGTGCGTTGCGGCGTCGCTGGCGGCGTTTGCGGTCTATCTGTCGGGCTGGCAGCCGCCGGTGCTGATGCACCAGACCATCAAATATGTCGGCGATATCACAAGCCCCGTCGCCATGCTGATCGTCGGCTGCTCGCTGGCGCAGCTGCGCTTCGGCCAGATCTTCGGGAACTGGCGGATCTACGCGCTGGCCGGGGCGAAAATGCTGGCCGTTCCGCTGCTGGGGTATGCCGTGCTGCGGCATGTGCTGACGAACGAATTTGCGCTGTGCGTTCTGACCGTGATTTTGTGCATGCCCATCGCTACCAACACGACCATCCTGAGCTACCAATACGGCGCCGACGAGACGGTCGCCTCCTCCGGGGTGTTCATCAGCACGCTTCTTTGCATGCTGACCATCCCGCTGATGATGAAGCTGCTGTTTGGAATGTAAAGAGCGGCTCCAGAACGCGATGCCGCGCCTATACGGCGCAGTACGGAAGCGTCTTCCGGTCCGCGAAGCGGTAGGTGTGCAGAAACGGCTCCGGGCGCAGGCCCTTTTCCAGATAGTCGAGCAGCAAAAGCGCGCAGGCGCGGCTGTCGCTGCCGGCGTTGTGGTGGTCGAGCTCGAGACGCAGATGCTCGCAGAGCGTGTTCAGCTTGTGGTTCAGCAGATACGGATACGCTTTCCTGCCCATCTGGCAGGTACACAGATACACGGTCTCCGGCTTCCAGTCGATGTGATAATCGTGCAGGCAGCTGGCCAGCACCCGCAGGTCAAACGGCGCGTTGTGCGCGACCAGCACGCTGTTTCGGAGCATCGGCTCCAGCAGCTGCCAGAGCGCGGGAAAGTCCGGCTGGCCGCGCTCCATTTCCGGCGTGATGCCGGTCAGCGCGATGTTGAACGGGTCAAAATGCGTCTGCGGGTCGACGAGCGTGTAGAGCTCCTGCACGATCTGCCCATTTTCAATTACGCTTACGCCGATGGCGCTCATGCGCCGGTTCTGCGCGTTCGGCGTCTCCACGTCGAACGCGACATAACGTTCTTCCATACTTCCACCCCATTTGACAGGATAGAACCAGTATAGCAGATTTTTTGCCCCTTGTCAGCCCTCTTCGATCGCGCCCGTCGGGCAGGCGTCCATGGCCTCGGCGGCGGACGCCTGCACGTCTTCCGGCACGGGGCCGGGCTTCGCCTCGGCAAAGCCGTCATCCTTCAGAGAAAAGACCTCCGGACACGTTTCCGCGCACAGCCCGCAGCCGATGCAGGCGTCTTCGTTTACATGATAGTGCATACACGTTCTCCTTCCAAAAAAACTGAGCCAGCCGGATTCTCCGGCTGGCTCTAGTATTTGCGGATTTGTTATCTTTTTTTCCTGCGCGGGAAAATTCCCTTGCCCAGCCGTGCCTTTGCCCTGCGCAGTCCCCGGCGGCAGACGAACATGACCGAGAACGCAAGCAGCCCCAGCACGACGAGAATCAGCAGCGACGGCTTGTCCAGCGCGCTCAGCGTGAACAGCTCCGGCAGGAAGAAGTAGCACACGACGAACGCCGCGCACAGGCCAATGAGCATGGCCTTGCGGAGCTTGTTGAGCGGCAGCGAGGTCTGGTGAACCATCAGCAGGCCCACAATGCCCATGATGCCGGTGCAGAGCGTGGAGAGCATGTCCTCCCTGATATGGAACGCCAGATAGAACAGCATCACGCCGACCACGAGAATCAAGTCGGACAGCGCGGCGGGCAGCGCCCGGTAAATGACGTTCGGCAGAAACCGGCCGCTGATGCGGTTCTCGTTCGGCTCCATGGCGAGGATGAACGACGGAATGCCGATCGTAAGCGCGTTGACCAGACTCAGCTGCGCGGGCGTATACGGATAGGGGAGTGTGAAGAACAGCGTGATAAGGGAGAGCACAAACGTGAAAATATTCTTGACGAGGTACAAAGACGCGCTGCGCTCAATGTTGTTGATGACGCGCCGGCCCTCTGCTACGACGGACGGCAGCGCGGAAAACTGCGAATCGAGCAGCACAATATGCGACGCCTGACACGCGACGCCCGAGCCGGAGGCCATGGCGATGGAGCAGTCCGCCTCGCGCAGCGCCAGCACGTCGTTCACGCCGTCGCCGGTCATGGCGACCGTGTGCCCCGCCCGCTTCATGGCCGCAACGAGCTTCTTTTTCTGATCCGGCGTGACGCGGCCGAAGACCGTCATGTCCTCCGCCGCCTTTGCAAGCTCGGCGTCTGTTTTAAGCGTGCGCGCGTCGACGAATTTCTCCGCGTCCGGGATCCCGGCGCGCCGCGCGACCTCGGAAACGGTCAGGGGATTGTCGCCGGAAATGACCTTTGTCCGCACGCCCTGCTGGGCGAAATAGGAGAATGTCTGCGGCGCCTCGGGTCGGATTTTGTTGCTCAGCAGAATCAGCGACAGCGGCAGAAGCTCCGCGTCCAGCGTCTCATCCGACAGCTTCCCGTCATACAGCGCCAGCAGCAGCACGCGGCAGCCCTTGGCCGACCATTCCTCCGCCAGCGGCAGGTACTGCGCTTTTTCCGGGCAGTTTGCCAGCAGAATTTCCGGCGCGCCCAGCAGATACGTCTCGTCCTCGTGGAACGATACGCCGCCGTATTTTTTCGCCGACCGGAACGGCATGGCCTCGATGGCCGTCTGCATGGACTGACCGGTAAAATACCGCCGCAGGGCGGCCATGGTGTCGTTGTCGTCCTGCATGGCGCAGACGTAGTCGGCCATAATCATGCGGATATCGTCGGCAATATAGCGCTCCGGCTGTAAGGGGACGATATCGTCGACGGTCATTTTCGGCTCCGTGATTGTGCCGGTCTTGTCGACGCAGAGCGTGTCGACCCGCGCAAGCGTCTCGATGCAGCCCATGTCGTGTACCAGTGTCCGCCGGTTCGCCAGCCGGATGACGCTCGCGACGAGCGCAAGGCTCGTCAGCAGATATAGCCCCTCTGGGATCATCCCGACGATCGAGCCGACCGTACTTGTCACCGCGTCCGCGATCGGGCTTTTCAGCCACAGATATTCCTTGATGAACATCACCGCGCCCAGCGGGATGACGAGGAAGCCGATCCATTTGATGAGGCTCGTGAGCGAGCGCATCATCTCCGACTGCGGCTGCGAGCCGGTCTGCTTGGCCTCCAGCGTGAGCCGGGAGACGAAGCTGTCCGCGCCCACGGCCGTCAGCCGCGCGCGGCAGCTGCCCGACACGACGAAGCTGCCGGAGAGCAGCCGGTCGCCCGGCTTTTTGACGATCTCATCGGCCTCGCCCGTGACGAGCGCCTCGTTGACGCGGCACTCGCCCGCCGCGACGACGGCGTCCGCCGGGATCTGGTCGCCGGGAGAAAACACGGCGATATCGTCCCGCACAAGTTCTGCCGCGTCCAGCCCGACGGCCTGCCCATCGCGCACGGCGCGGCATTTCGGCGCGGCCATGATCTTCAGTCCGTCGACCTTTTTCTTCACCCGCAGATCCTGCACGATGCCGATGAACATGTTGCAGAACACGGGGCCGAGGAACGTCAGGTTCAGCCACTGCCGCACGGCGATCACGCAGCCCGCCAGCAGGAAGAACAGAAAGTTAAAATACGTAAATACGTTTTTCGCAATGATCTCCCGGACCGATGCGCCGGGAGATTCGACCGGCGTGTTGCCCCAGCCGCCGTCCAGCCGCTCCTGCGCCTGCGCGGCGCTCAAGCCCGTTTCGGCGTCTGTCTCCAGCACGGGAATCTCGCGCCGCTGCGGCCTGTCCGGCTCCTTTGGTTTTCGTTTCAGGAATGACGCTGCCACAAATGCCGTCCTCCTCAATGCTTCTCAAATCATTGCTGATATCATATCACATCTGCGGCAGAATTTATCAACAAAGTGTATATTTTCAGAAAATCATAAGAAACGCCGCGCCGTCACGTGAGCGCGGCAGGCGTTTGTTATCGAAGTGTTTTCACATACTCGGAGGGCGTCATGCCGGTGACGGAGCGGAATTGGCGGGAAAACTGCTGCTGGCTGGAAAAGCCGAGCTGCTTTGCAGCCTCGCCCATGGACAAAGAGCCGTCCCGCAGCAGGAGCTTGCTTTCCTCGATCCGGATCTTTGCCAGATAACTGCCCGGCGTCATGTTGAGCTGCGTGCGGAAGATCCGGTGCAGATACGTTGTGCTGATGTGGACGGAGCTTGCGAGCTGCTGCAGGCTGAGCTTCCGGCCAGCGTTGGCCGAGATCGTCTGAATCAGCTGGTCGACAAGCCGCTGCTCCGCGTGATTGGTGGCCGGAAGGGGCCGCGCGGGCTTTTTGGGGCAGGCGGTCTCATGGCGCAGCAGATCGATCAGCAGCAGCCGCAGCAGGCTTTCCGTGCTGTCGTATGCGTATTCTGCCGCCGCATCCTCCAACAGCATCTGCCGCATCAGGGCGGTCTGCCGGGCGGAAAGCTCCAGACAGCGCCCGGCCAGCCGGGAACAGGGAGAGGACGCCTCAACCCGGAAGGAAACCGTCAGGAAGCTGACCGGGAAATCGGCGTACTGCATATGCCAGATGTTCCGGTCGATGAGCAGCAGCTGCTGCTGCCGGAGCAGAATGTCCGTACCGCCGACCAGATTGTGCAGCTCCCCGTGATCGACATAGACCAGCTCCAGCGCCTCGTGCTGCTCGCCGCGGAAATAGAAATCCCGCGCGCATTCCTGATAAAAGAACGTGTAGAGCCGTTCCAGCCTCAGATCGTTGGCGATGTCGCGGAGCTGCATGGCCGGCCGCTCCGCGAGCACCTGAAGCGCGTCCGCGCGGCGCGTATAGCAGTCGAACCGGCAGAAATCGTCCAGCGCGGCGACCGAGAACCGGACGCCCGGCCGCAGGGCGAAGATGCGGTCGAGGTAATAGAGACTGCGGGTTCCCTCTTCATAGACGACGAGCAGAGACATCCCGGAAACATAGTCCAGAACGACCGTCTCCTCCGAGCAGAATTCCTCTGCGGCTGCGCCGGAGGAAACGCTCCGGTGCAGGACATGAAGCTCGCCCTCCGGAAGTGCGGAGAGGACGCTTCCATAGGCGCGCGCCTGCGCGGCGGAGAGATTTTCAATCTGCAAGCTGCCACCTCCATTCGCTCTGATTTTATCATATTCCCCCTGATAATACAAATTCTTTTTCAAATACTTCATGGAATTTATCAGATCATGCACAAAACGGCAAAAAGGATTGCCGGATGGAGGCGGGATGGATAAGATGGGCATAGAATCAAAAGGAGGCAAAAAACATGGACAAACAAAAGCCTGCCCTTGTCATCATGGCTGCCGGGATGGGCAGCCGCTTCGGGGGTCTCAAGCAGATCGAGCCGGTCGATCCGGAGGGGCACCTCATCATTGATTTTTCCCTGTTCGACGCATGGCGCGCCGGGTTCCGCGACGTGGTGTTCATCATCAAGCGCGAGATGGAGGAGGAATTCCGCGCCTGCATCGGCGACCGGATGGAGAAATTTTTCCATGTGTCCTACGTCTATCAGGAGCTTGATCGCCTGCCGGAGGGGATCACGCGCCCCGAGGGCCGCACGAAGCCCTGGGGCACCGGCCACGCGCTGGCCTGCTGCAAGGGCGCGGTGAACGGCCCGTTCGCCGTCATCAACGCGGACGACTTCTACGGCCGCACGGCGTTTTCTGAGATCTATGATTTCCTTGCCGCGCAGACCGACGAGCGTCAATACGCGATGGTCGGCTACCGGCTGCGCAATACGGTCACGGAATTTGGCTCCGTGGCGCGCGGCGTGTGCGAGATCCGGGACGGCATGCTCACCGGCGTGACGGAACGCACGAAGATCTTCAAAAAAGGCGATCATGCTGAATACACCGAGGACGGCGAGCATTTCTTCCCGCTGCCCGGCGACACGATCGTCTCCATGAACCTCTGGGGCTTTTCCGCGCATGTGCTGGACGAGCTGTGGAGCCGGATGCCCGCGTTCCTGGCGGAAGCCATGCGGACAAATCCGCTCAAATGCGAATACTTTCTGCCGTTCGTCGTCAATGAGCAGCTGGCGGATAAAACGGCCAGCGTCCGCGTCCTTCCGTGCGAGGAAAGCTGGTACGGCGTGACGTACCGCGAGGATCTGGACTCCGTCAAAAAGGCTGTGGCGGACATGAAGGCAGAGGGAATCTATACGGAGCTGCTTTGGAGCTGAGCAGCCGGGTATTCTTTACAATATAACAGAAAAGAACCTCCCGCAGTATGGGGCGGTCGTCATATCAGAGAAGGCTGGGCTTCTTAAAATTGATACATTCTGCAATGTAAAAACTCATATTTAAAATTTGCAACTGCTGTCCAGCATTTTCTTTTGCTTCTCCAAAAGAAAACGAGCCCGGAGGGAGTTCGATTTCCCTCCGGACCTCCTTGAACCGACCAGAAAAACCCCTTCGGTTTTTCTGACCTTTTCCCGCGTAATTTGCAGCAGCTCAAAATAACACACATCCCAAAGGCTCCCCTTTCAGGGGAGCTGTCAGCGAAGCTGACTGAGAGGTCGCAGCAGGCCGCCGCAGATTGTGAAGGTCTTTCAGCAAATCCGCAGGCATTTCCACATTTCAACGTAGGGGCCGATGCCGATCACAGCCGTTCGCGACGTAGGAATGTTACGGATGTGGGGCTGCCGCTTACCGGTACACATCGGCCCTCCCGGAAGTTACGAATTCGCCGAAGATTTCCGAAAAACCGGTGCAATCTGCCGGGCTGATGTAGGCATCGGCCCCTACAAAGGCTCCCCTTGGGCACAAGGGGCCGATTCCCTCTATCAGGGGGAAATGGCCCGAAGGGCCAAAGAGGGTAGGGACGCTGGCCCGAAGGGCCTGAGGGGATTCGAACATAACAAATTTAGCAGCACTCTGATATCTGCGACAGATCCCCTCCGTCATTTTCTTCGAAAATGCCACCTCCCCTTACCGCGCGGGGCGCGGCAAGGGGAGGCTTTCGCATCTCTGAAGGTCTTTCGGCGAATCCGCATCCGCCCTTACAAACTACTCGATCTCTATATTCTTCACACCATGCGCCAGAATGATGTTGATCAGCTCATTTCTGGAGCGGTTGCTTTCTGCGGCAAGCCTGTCAAGCTCTGCAAGCGTATCCTCGCGAATTCGGACTGTAATGATCCGGTTTCCGTCCTCGCCGCGCTTTTTGATAATCAAGGGTTCGTTCTTCATTGCATGGTACCTCTCAATCTGTAGTAAATTATAGATTGACAAGTATGCTCAATATATATTACAATAAGATATCATATTGTAATATATGCAGAAGGGTATTCTATCATGCACAGCAATGACTACGAAGAAGCCTTCGGGCGGTTTTTGGAACAGGAGGAATATGACGAGGCGGAGGATGCGCTGTTTTCGCTGGTGTGGGCGGCGTTTCAGGCCGGGTGGCTGGCTGCGGGCGGCGAGGAAAGCGCGGCCGCGCGGATGTTTGAGGTGCTCCGGGTGGAGGACCTCCGGAAAAAATCATAGAAAAAACTCCCCCGCCTCGCGGCAGAGGAGTTTTGTTTTCGGAAATTACGCCTTGCCGGCGCAGCCGAGAACGTCGACGAGCTTGTGGCGGACGAGCTCCTTGATGTTGGCGCGTGCGGGCTTGAGATACTCGCGCGGGTCGAACTTGTCGGGATGCTCGTTGAAGAACTGACGGATGGTGCCGGTCATGGCCAGACGCAGGTCGGAGTCGATGTTGATCTTGCAGACGGAGAGCTTGGCAGCCTCACGCAGCTGCTCTTCGGGAACGCCGATGGCGTTGGGCATCTTGCCGCCGTTGTCGTTGATCATCTTGACATAGTCCTGCGGGACGGAGGACGAGCCGTGCAGCACGATCGGGAAGCCGGGCAGACGCTTGGAAACTTCCTTCAGAACGTCGAAGCGGAGGGGAGGCGGGACGAGGATGCCCTGCTCGTTGCGGGTGCACTGCTCGGGCTTGAACTTGTATGCGCCGTGGCTGGTGCCGATGGCGATGGCCAGAGAATCGCAGCCGGTCTTGGAAACGAATTCCTCGACCTCTTCCGGACGGGTGTAGGAGGCCTCGTGCGCGGCAACCTTCACTTCGTCTTCGATGCCGGCCAGGGTGCCCAGCTCAGCCTCGACGACAACGCCGTGGTCATGCGCGTACTCGACGACCTTCTTGGTGATCTCGATGTTCTCGGCAAACGGCTTGGAGGAGGCGTCGATCATAACGGAGGTGAAGCCGCCGTCGATGCAGGCCTTGCAAGTCTCGAAGTCGGGGCCGTGGTCCAGATGCAGAACGATGGGGATATCGGGGCAGCACATGACGGCAGCCTCGACCAGCTTGACCAGGTAGTTGTGGTTCGCATAGGCGCGGGCGCCCTTGGAAACCTGGAGGATAACGGGGGCGTGCTCTTCCTGGCAGGCTTCGGTGATGCCCTGAACGATTTCCATGTTGTTGACGTTGAAAGCGCCGATGGCGTAGCCGCCGTCGTAAGCCTTCTTGAACATTTCGGTAGAAGTAACCAGAGGCATAATGACATCTCCTTGTTTATTCAAATTCCACGAAGAATTCTAGCAAATTTCAGCTATTTTTGCAATAGATGAATTTACAATTTCCGCGGGATGTGATATATTTTGTTTTGTTCAACATACTCTAATACGCATATGGAGGTAATTATTATGTCTGAAGCATTGAAGGGCGCTCTGATTATCGGCCAGTCCGGCGGTCCGTCCTCTGTCATCAACGCCAGCGCCTACGGCTGCATCCGCACCGCGCTCGACGCAGACTGCATCACGAAGGTCTACGGCGCGTACCACGGCATCAAGGGCGTTCTGAACGACGAGCTGCTGTGCATGGACGAGGAAGACCGCGCAGAGCTCGACCGTCTGCCCTATACGCCGTCCTCCGCGCTCGGCTCCTGCCGCTACAAGATCAAGGATCCGGACGAGGACGACACCGATTACAAGCGTATCCTTGAGATCTTCAAGAAGTACGACGTCCGCTATTTCTGCTACAACGGCGGCAACGACTCCATGGATACCTGCAACAAGATCTCCAAGTATATGAAGAAGGTCGGCTACGAGTGCCGCGTCATGGGCATCCCCAAGACCATCGACAACGACCTCTTCGGCACCGACCACTGCCCCGGCTACGCTTCCGCTGCCAAGTATATCGCAACGTCCATCATGGAAGTCTCCCGCGACGCTCATGTCTATGACACCGGCATGATTACCATCATCGAGTGCATGGGCCGTCACGCGGGCTGGCTGACCGCCGCCGCCGCGCTTGCCAACGAAGCCGAGCCCTGCTGCGACTTCATCTATCTGCCCGAGGTCGACTTCGACATGGACAAGTTCGTCGCCGACGTCTCCAAGCGCTATGAGGAGAAGAAAAACTGCATCGTCGCCGTCTCCGAGGGCGTCCACTATGCCGACGGCCGCTTCGTCTCCGAGGCAAAGACCGCCGCGACCGACGGCTTCGGCCATGCCCAGCTGGGCGGTCTGGCCGCAACGCTGGCCGGCATCATGAAAGAGCGCACCGGCGCGAAGGTCCGCGGCATCGAGCTGAGCCTGCTGCAGCGCTGCGCGGCGCACTGCGCTTCCGGCACCGACATTGAAGAGTCCTTCATGTCCGGCAAGACTGCTGTCGAGCAGATGGTTGCCGGTCAGACGGACAAGATGGTCGGCTTCGAGTGCGACCGCACGAACGGCTACACCTGCAAGGCCAAGCTGTTCAATCTGTCCGACGTCGCCAACTTTGAAAAGAAGTTCCCGGCCGAGTGGATCACGCCGGAAGGCAACTACGTGACGGAAGACTTCATCAAGTACGCCATGCCGCTCATTCAGGGCGAAACGAAGCTCGAAAAGGTCAACGGTCTGCCCCGTTTTGCAAGACTGAAGAAGGTCTTCGCAAAGTAAGCTCCCGCTAATCAGGCCCGTATCAGTACACAGACTGATACGGGCCCTTTTCTGTCTCCGCTCTGTTTACAGGGCCGGATATTTGATGAGATCATACAGTCTGCCAGAAGCCGCTCAGAAAGCCCCGCGCGCCGTTGACGGCATAGGCAAACGCCAGCACATAGGCCAGATAGCCGGGGATGCACAAAATCTTGAAGGTCAGCTTATTCCGTCTGATTATTTCGTGGGTGGTCAGCCCCAGCTCCATGCACCGGCTTTGTACCTCCGGGCTGTAAAGATGCACCATGCCGACCGCGCCCTTCCGGATGCCGGCGGCGCAGACCAGCACCAGCAGCACGCTCAGCCCCAGTTCCTCAAGAAGCGTTTCAGATCCCGGTCCAGCGTGCTCATTTCATCGACTGCGTTCATCGCGTGGTCGGACGCGCAGATCTTTCCGAGGCTCGTCGCGCACATGAGCTTGAAAAAGCGCAGGCAGGTCCTGCGGTACGCATCGCCCTCAAACTCCGCGTCCGATTTCGGCAGAATTTCGTGCCCGGCGTTCCGGATGGCGCGGTAGCCCTCGATATTCGCGTCGATCATCCGGTTCAGATACGCCGTGTCGCCCTTGCGCTTTTTAAGATCGCCGTCCGCTTTGCAGCACGCAAAGGCCACCGGCAGCACAAACACCGCATGGCAGAGCAGGTAGTCCTCCATGTTCGGCTCATAGGCCGCCTTGTATTTCGTGCCCGCAAAAATCTCCCCGATCAGCCGCTCGTCGGAGGGCGCGCCCGGGATCTGACCGATGGTGATCTTTTTGAGGTCGATGGACGCCACGCGGTCGCGCTCCCGGTGTCATGCCGAGGACGCAAATGCGAACAGGACGTTTTTCTCCGGAAGCGATGCGGCGAGCGCGCGTGCGCGCACGTTGCTGCCCACAAAGACGATGTTCTTCGTCCGGTTCGCCTGGAGCGTATCCAGGATCGAATCGAGCTTCGTATAGCGCAGGACGACGAAGATCACATCGTACTGCGTCTCCGGCTTCAGCTCTGTCGTCACCGGAATCCGGCTCACCGACACGCGGGGAGAAAATTTGTCCTTGATCCGCAGCCCATTCTGCCGGATCTCCTCCGCTCAGCTTCCCCGCGCAAGCAGGGTTACATCTTTTTCCACACGGAACAGATTTCTTGCCAGATTACAGCCCAGCACGCCCACGCCAAATACCAGTATTTTTATGATGCCATCTCCTGCCTTTCCATTTCCTTCAGTGTATTGGATCCTGTTTCACACACTCTGCATAGGTCAGCGGAAACGACGCGCGCAGCATGGCGCTCTTGCGCACCGTCCAGCCGTTCTGCAGCAGAAACGTCAGGTATTCCCCGCTCGTCCATTTGCTGTGCAGCGGAAAGCCCGCCAGCTTCATGAAAAAAGCCCGGAGCCTGCCGGCGCATGAATTTTCCGCATGCGTAAACGTCGGCGCAGCCAGCACGCCGTCGTCCTTCAGCACCCGCCGGATCTCGCGCAGCGCGTTTTCCGGCTGCGGCACGATATGCAGGGCGTTGGACACGATCACCACGTCGAAGGACTTGTCCGCATACGGCAGGCAGAACATATCCTGCACCGAAAAATGCAGCTTGGAAGAGCAGCTGTCCTTCTTTGCTTCCCGGATCATTTCCTCCGAAGCATCCGTCGCTTCGATGCGCTCCGCCGCGTTTACGATGTGCTTCGCAATCAGGCCCGTCCCGGTCGCCAGCTCCAGCACGGTCTTATGCAGCACCACCGGACGGAGCAGCTCGTACAGCCTCTCATACGCCGCCATGTCCCTGCGCAGAAAGCGGTCGTAGATCCCCGCGTTTCTGTCCCAGAAATTCCTGCGTTCTTTCATATTCGTCACCCTCTGATCTGCCGTTAAGCTCCTCTAACTCATATCGACACGCGAACAGTTAGATAACACTAACCGGCATTCTTTCGGAAAGCCGCATCTCTGCGGCTTCGCGCTTATTGTATAGAAAAGAACCTCCCATGTCAATAGCTGGGTGTTCGTAAGACAGTATTGCGCCGAGATTGACGAAGCGGCACGAAATCGCATGGAGCTGATCGCGCCGGAGCTGGTGAAGCGCAACGGCGTGACCGAACAGCTGAAAGCCGAAAACCAAATGGAATGGGTGCGGCAGATGAACGCTTGCAAGGCACAGGCAGAGGAAGTTGTGAAGTTTGAGCTGATTTATGACTGATACTGAGAGCGCCTGGACAAATAAAGTTCGGGCGTTCAGAATTTCCTGAACGAACTGTATCTTTTTCACAAAACCTATTGACAAGAGAACTTGGCAAAGGTATAATTAGGATATGCAAAGAAAACTTGGAGCGGAGGTGTTCATATGAAAAAGGACGATATCTTAAACGCAAGTCGAAAAGAGCATAAGAACAAAGACTTAGCAGAAATAGAAGTGATATATCAAGCAGGAAGTCATGCAGGCAGAGTAGGTGCTTTAGTGTGTTGTCTCCTGTCCTTACTATCCTCTATGCTTGCTCATACCATGATTTATAGTCCGTGGGTTATATACTTCAGCATTCTTTCAACGCAATGGTTAGTTCGCTTTATCAAAATGAAACGAAAAAGTGATTTGGTGCTAACCATCCTATTTTTGATTCTTTCCGTCTTGGCATTTGCCGGATTTATTCGTCGCCTTTTAGAGGTGAGAGTATGAAAGAGCAGTTGCATCTGAAAAATCACTTAAAGGAAGTTCGTATGGCAGCAAATCTTTCTCAAGCACAGCTTGCAGAAATGGTGGGTGTGTCGAGAAACACTATCAGTTCTATCGAAACAGGGCAATTCAACCCAACAGCAAAGTTAGCTCTTATCCTTTGCATTGCCTTAGATAAGAAATTCGAAGAACTATTCTATTTTTAGGAGGACAGCATGGATAATTTGATATTATTGATTTTGGGGTTGTTTATTTCTGTGCTTGGCATTACAAACATCAAAGGTAATATCAGTACGATACATTCGTACAACAGACGAAAAGTAAAAGAAGAGGATATACCTAAGTACGGAAAAGTCGTTGGCGCAGGCACGCTTATAATGGGAGTATCTTTTATCTTAGGGTACATTGCTTTGTTTTGGAGCGAGACCGCTATGGCAGTTATCATCCTACCGGGAGTAGTTGTTGGTTTGGGATTTATGCTCTATGGACAGTTCAAATATAACAAAGGAATTTTCTGAAAAGCGAAAACGGAAAATCCCTTTAGGAACTAAAGGGCGCACTTCTATACTCTCTGTCGAGAGTAGTGCGTCCTGCGGAGCTTCATTCCCGGTCAGCAGAAGAAAACTGCCCGACCGAGAATGTTTCGACACTTCGTTCCGTCAAGGGAGCTACACTCCCTTGCGACGCTTGTGCGTCTATCCCTTGTGGACTTGCCGTCCGCAAACGGTTTTGACAAACTGTTCGCCGCCAGCAAGTTTGAAGATTAGACATAAACAAATCCTCCGCATGGTCTAAGCCATACGGAGGATTAACTGTTTTACGGACACCCGTCTATATGGATGGGGCGGCTTTGCTGTTACATGGAGATCAATCCGAAGGCGTTGGCCACGGAGCTGATGAGGATGATTGCGGCGAAGAACGGGCAGAGGAAGCGGATCATGGAGTTGAAGACCTTTTTCCGGCGGAACGTGGGCTCGCTGAGCAGGATCTCCTGTTCAATGCGGCTCACGCCTGCGACCCGCGAGACGAGCAGGCAGACCGCAATGGCCGCGATGGGCATCATGACGGAATTTGTCAGAAAATCAAAGAAATCCAGCAGCTGCATGCCGATGATCTTCACGCCCGCCAGCGGCCCGTAGCCGAGCGAGGACAGACTGCCGAGCACCAGCATCACGACGCCGACGACGGCCGTCGATTTTTTCCGGCCCCAGCCGAGCTCGTCCTGGAAGGTCGACACGGCGCTCTCCGTCAGCGCGATGGAGCTCGTCAGCGCGGCAAACAGCACCAGCAGGAAAAACAGAATGCCGATGGGCGTCCCGAGACCCATGGAGTCGAAGACCTTCGGGATCGTGATGAACATGAGCGACGGGCCCGCCTTCAGCGCGTCGGGGTCGCCGCCCGAGAACGCGAACACGGCGGGAATGATCATAAGTCCAGCCATAATGGCGATGGCCGTGTCGAAAACCTCCACATTGCGCGTTGAGCCCTCGATGGAAATGTCCTTTTTCATGTACGAGCCGAACGTGATGAGAATGCCCATGGCGATGGACAGCGAATAGAACATCTGCCCCATGGCCGCCACGACCGTCATCCAGGAAAAATGCGCGAGGTTCGGCACGAGGAAATATTTTACGCCCTCCAGCGCGCCGGGCCGCGTCACGGAATAGGCCGCAATGATGACCGACAGCACCACCAGCACCGGCATCATGACCTTCGATACGCGCTCAATGCCATTTTCCACGCCCGCGAAGATGATCGCCAGCGTCAGCGCCGCGAACACGATGAAGCAGACCTCCGCCGAGACGCCGTTGGAGATAAACGCGGAAAAATAGCCGTCGGCGGCAAGCGCGCTGCTGCGGCCGAGCACGTAATCGGCCAGATACTTGACGACCCAGCCGCCGATGACCGAGTAATACGGCACGATCAAAATCGGGATGATCGCGTTGATCCACCCGCCGAACCGCAGCCAGCCGGACTTGCCGAACGCCGCGAACGCGCCGACCGGGCTTTTGCCCGTCATGCGGCCCAGCGACGTCTCGGCGACGATCATCGTATAGCCGAACGTCATGGCCAGCAGGATATAGACCAGCAGGAAGATCCCGCCGCCGTATTTCGCGGCCAGATACGGAAAGCGCCAGATGTTCCCCAGTCCGACGGACGCGCCCGCCGCCGACAGAACAAAGCCGAGCTTCCCGGAAAATGTACCTCTTGTATGTGATTTCTGACTCATTTCTCTTCTCCGATCTGCCGCACAAAACGCGCGGCTTTTACAGTGTATCACAGAAGTGTGTAAAAAACAATCCCTCACAGAAAAGCACACGTTTTTCCTGTATTTACATTTTTATGGCTGCTCCCTCCCGCGCCGCCGCCAGAGAAAACGGCGGGGGCGTACGCGGGCGGATCCCGCGCGCTTTTCGTTTCTTAAGAAATATTTATTGTTTTTCGATAAATTTTAGTTGACAAACGATCCGCTTCGTGATAGCCTGTAGTCACGGGAAGGGAGTGTGCTTCTTATGAACTGGTCAAAGGATCGCTCCATCGCGCTCTCGCGCGGGTGCGTGGTGCTGTTTATGGTTCTGCTGGCGGCGCTCGACATCGGGTGCTATTGGGCAGTCAAATGGTTTGTCGGGCTGCGGCTGATGAACTGGCAGTATGTGTTTTTGATGATGCTGACAATTTATCTCTGCAGCGGCTTCGGCTGGGTGCTGCTCGTGCGGCTGTGGCAGCTGCTGGACAATATCCGCAGGCAGCTCGTCTTCGACCTGCGGAACGTCAAGCTGCTGCGGCAGGTCAGCTGGTGCTGCGTCGGGGCGGGAGCCGTGTGCCTTGTCAGCTGTCTGTATTATCTGCCGTTTATCGCGGTCGCCATCGCGGCGGGCTTCATGGCACTGATCGTGCGCATCGTCAAGAATATTTTCCAGCAGGCCATCGACATGAAGGCCGAGCTCGACCTCACGATCTAGGGGAGGGGAGCGGCATGGAAATTCTCGTGAATCTGGACGTGATGATGGCGAAGCGCAAAATTTCCGCCGGAGAGCTGGCCGAGCGCGTCGGCATCACGCCCGCAAATCTGTCCATTCTCAAAAACAACAAGGCCAAGGCCATCCGCTTTTCCACACTCATGGCCCTGTGCCGCGAGCTCCGCTGCCAGCCGGGCGACCTGCTGGAATTTGTGGACGATCAACAGGAGGGTTCCGATGGAAGAACATAAAAACAGCGAATTCCCCCGTCCGCCGGAAACGCCCGATTGGGCGCAGGAGGCGCTCGCGCCGAAAAAGCCGCCGTTTTCGGCCAGCCGGAAGGAGCAGCTGCTGGCGTTCGGGATGTATGTGCTGGCATATGTCTATCTGGGCTATCAATGGTGGGCGCTGCCGCTGTTTGCAGCCGGATTTATCGCTGCGGCGGAGTGTCTGTTCCGGGGACAGAAGCGTTCGTGGGAAAGCTGGATCTGGCTGGGCTGCATGCTGCTTGTGACCGGCTGCATCGCCTGGCGCGGGCTGCACCCGTATCAGTACGATTCGCGCTATCCCGAGCTCGTCAATCATGAGTATATTTTGTCAGAAAAGCTGCTGTTTCTGATCCTGCACATCTTCGCCGTCTACTGGCTCATGAGCCGTTCCGGGCGGCTGACCGGCGGCGAAAGCGGCCATCTGCTGCCGCTCGACGCGCTGTATGCGTTTGTGCTTGTCCCGTTCAAGAATTTCTTCCTGCGCATCCGCTGCATGCTGTTCGCGCTGAAGCCCAAACAGGAGCGCAAGGTCAACGCCGGGGCTGTCGCAGCTGCCGTGCTGGCCGCGTTCGTTGTGCTGGTGCTGCTCGTCATGGCCATGACGCAGCTGTCCGCGGCGGACGATACGTTCAGCGCGCTTCTGGCCGGTCTGCGCGACGCGCTGACGTTTGATCTCGATCAGGAGTGGTTCTTCCGCTTCCTCCTCAGCCTCCCCGTCGGGGCTTACGTCTTCGGCCTGCTCGCGGGCCTTGGCCGCGAAACGCCGGAAGCCATGCGCAGACGCGGCGCGTCCGCGGAGGCCGCGCTGCCGCGGCTGCGCGTCGTGCCGGAGGCCGTCTGGCTTGCGGCGCTGGGCGTGTTCAGCACGCTCTATCTCGCGTTCTTCTTCGTGCAGGGCCGTTACCTGTTCGGCGCGTTCACGCGGACGCTCCCGGAGAGCTTCACGGTCGCGGAATACGCCCGCCAGGGCTTCTTCGAGCTCTGCCGCGTCATGGCGATCAATTTTACCCTCTTCTGGCTCGTCTCACGCACTGCGCGCCGGGAAAGCAGGCCCGTCCGCTATATGGCGGCGGCGCTTCTGATCGAGAGCATGCTCTTCGCCGTCGTCGCCCTGTCCAAGCTCGCGCTCTATATCGACTGCTTCGGCTTCACGCCCAAGCGCCTACAGAGCACCTGGCTCGTCTGCGTCCTCCTGTTCGGCAGCGCCTGCGCGCTCTATACGCACCTGACCGGCAGGAAAAGCATGCGCATCTGGATGATCTTCGGCGCCGTCACGCTTGCGCTGCTGTGCGTCTGGTAAATTGTCGGGTATCCGCGGATCGACACGAAAAAATCCGCGGATACCCCCTTGACAGCGCCGGGACCCTGTGTTATTATAATAAAGCTCTTTAGAGGGCGTCATATCGCGGGATAGAGCAGTTCGGTAGCTCGTCGGGCTCATAACCCGGAGGTCGGGGGTTCAAATCCCTCTCCCGCAACCATAAATCGCCGTATTTCGTGAGAAATACGGCGATTTCTCTATCGTTTTGTTCGAATTTTGCCGTTTTGCTCATTTGCAATTCATGCTCCCCGTGGAGTCTTTACCCTGATTTACTGGACATAGCTTCCATATTAAAACGCTTCAGAAGTTCTGATTGGAATGCTGCCGTTTGACAGCTTTACGCGCTATTTGCAATAAAGTATGCAATAGCGCGTTTTTTCGTTTTATGCCGTGTGGTTTCGGCGCTGCGGAAAGGTCGGCAAAACAACATCTGCAAACTTGGCGCGAGGGGCAGCACCATTTAATCTCGGCGCTGCATCCATCTGACCCATGTTAAGATAATCGCTCATCATGCCGATGGCCTCGCGCTCGATATCTTCGTTTTTGTGAAGATATTTGCGCGTTGTTTCAATCGACGAATGTCCCAGAATTCCCTGCACGATGTTGAGCGGCACCTTGTCTTCCACCAGCCGCGTCGCCAGCGTGTGCCGCAGCGCGTGGGGATTGACCTTGCGGATCTCGCAGCGTTTGGAAACCGCGGCCAGCCGGATCTCAAAGCTCTTGGGATCGAGGTGCGTCCCGGCCTTGGACGGGAACAGCAGCCCGTCCGGGTTCGGCCATGTGGAATTTGCCAGTGTGAACAGATGCCGGATCAGAAGCTCACACAGGCCGTCAGAGATCGCGATCTCGCGGTTCGACGTGCTTGTCTTCGGCGTGTTCTGAACGATAAGGTGTGTTTTCTTCTTCGGATCGTAATTTAAAATCTCAATGTTTGGATTCTCTGGAGAAACAGCCGCTGTTGGAACACGGATCAGATTTTTCGTGACCGAAAGCGTTTGCTTCTCCAAATCCAGATCGGAAATTTTCAGCGCCAGCACCTCGCCGACGCGGAATCCGACAAACAGGGTCGTCAGAATCGCGACGCGCTGCGTTTCCCGCATGACCTCCTCAATGAAGACCTGCATTTCCGACGGACTCAGGACACGCATCTCCGGCGTAATAACCTCCGGCCTTGTCGTGTCAATCGTGGGATTACACGGCAGGTGGTATTTTCTCATGGCGTACGCGAAAAAGTCCTTCAGCAGCATATGCTGGTTCTGAATGGTCTTTGCGGACAGGCCGCCTTTCCGCCCATCCAAACGACCGCCGTTTTTCTGTTTTCTTTGATAATAGTCCTGTATGGTGTCCTGGGTGATCTGGTAGAGCGGCAGGTTTCCAAAGGCTTCTGCGAAGTGGATTCGATAGGTATCCAGATAGCTTGCATAGGTAGACGGCTTTCTGGCAGGCGGCGATTTGTAAAGCTCAAGCCATTTAAGGAAGGCTTCTGAGAACAGTATCTCCGCCTCAATGGGGTGACCGAGCTTGGCCCGGAGTTCTTCGAGACGGGCGGATTCCGCCGCCTGTGCTTCCTCCTCCGCCTTGATACGCGCCTGTTCTTCTTCCCATTGTGCGCGGCGCTCTTTGCAGATTGTCTTGGTACGGCCCTTGAACGCTTTGCGGTATGGACTTCCATCCTCTTTTCGGCCGTATGTAACCTGATAGACCCATGATTTATCCTTTTGCTGATAGAAGCTGCCTTCTCCGTTGGAACGACGTGCCATGCTATCAACCTCCAATTTCTTTATAATATTTGGAGATTTGACGTTAATTCATAATCGTATGCGAGGACTTCATCCACTCATAAAAGGGTTCCTTTGGAACGCGAAAAGAATTGCCGATGCGAATGACCGGAAATGACTTGCTGTGGATCAGATTGTACGCAGCGTTGATGCTGATGTTCAGGATCTGCTTGATATCTCGTACAGTCAAGGTTTCATTTTCTCTCTTTTCCATAGTGGAATCCTCCTCATACGAAGTAAAATATGAACTTTTCAAGGTGCAGAAGCTGACTCGTATAGTTATTGTACGACAGCTCTGCGGGCAATGCAATGCTGCCGCACTGTCCGCGGCGGCATTATTTTGAAAGATGTTTCTCTTTTCATCTTCCTAACGCCGAAGAATACCGTCGGCGAAAGCGTACAGATTTGCAAGCTCGTCTAATGCCTGCTGGCGTGTTCGCTGAACGGTTCTGGGGGTAAGATCCATACTAGCGGCGATCTCACTCCAGGACTGCTGCTCGAAGTAATACCTACGGATCACGTCCTGCTGCCGCCCGTCCAGAAACCCTATGTAATGCGAAAGCCGATCCTGCTCATGGCAGAGATCGGCATATTTGGAGATCAGTTCTTCGACGCTCTCCCCATTGAGCTGCGCGGCAGCGCGCTGATAAGACATTGCAATTTCAGGGACGCTTTTGGGATAGGCATTTGTACCGGCATTGTCCGCGTCCCGCTTTTGAAACGTCATGACCTCAATCATTTCCGTCGGCGTAACATGGCTGGCATACTGTATTTCGTACTGAAGCAGTTCTATCTGCCGCATCATTTTCTGATAGTTTTCCAGCCGATCCAGCACTTCGTTCAGGTATTTGTTGTCCATTTGTTATCCCTCCTAAACCAAAATGCTGCCCGCCGGGTATGCGGCAGCATACAAAAAAACAGATGCTGCAGCCAAGCACTGCAACATCTGTTTTCTATTTTTCTATTGTAAGGATAACACAGATACCTGCGACAAATCAAGTGCCGAGCGTGCGCGATTTTAGGCGATTGTGCGACAGAAGTGCGACATTAAATGCGGAATGCCTCCGTAAAATTCCGTCAACGTTTATACGTAAAGCACACTCGACGCAGCGCGAAGCGTTTCAATGTAAGTGCCGTTGCTATCGTATACGTCCACAACGAATGTAACTTTGTAATAATATCCGGATGTTGAAAAGCTGGTCAGGCTGGCAGACTACTTTAACGTTTCTATCGATTATCTTCTGGGACGATCTACCTCGAAGCTCTCGCCCGATGTGTTTGCGCAGACAGTTTCGGATGACACAACTGTTGGTGATGTCGTTCAGTCCCTTCAACGCTTGTCTCCTGCCAGAAAGCGTGCAGCCTGCACGATGGTTGCAGATATGGAGGTAGCGTCTATGATTCACATTGCCGGAAAGAGGGAGCGAGCTTGATCCCGTTTTGCATTCTTGTAATCGAAAACGATGACGACCGCGAATTTATGGCTGCGCTGTTTATCCAATACCAACGGCTTCTTTACAAAGAAATCTATGACATTCTGAAGAACCCATGGAATACGGAAGATGTTCTGCAGGCTACGTTAGTCAAGCTGATCGATAAACTCCCGGAACTCCGAAACAAGGAACAGCCGCAGCTGATCGGATATATCAGCGTGACCGCGCGAAATACGGCCTATAATTTCTTGCGATCACAGAAGAAAATCGCTCCATTCTCTTTTGAGGAATACATGCAGCAATCCGAGCCAATCGCCGAGCATCGGCAAATGGAAGAACTCCTGATCTCAAAAGAGGAGATCGATGAATTGGTGCGGCGCTGGCCGCAGCTTGATGCCAAAAGCAAATACCTGTTAGAAGGAAAATACATACTCGGTAAAAGCGATGAGGCCTTGGCCGAGGAATTATCCATAAAGCCTGCTAGTGTCCGAATGGCACTGACGCGGGCAAGACAATGTGCATATCAGCTTCTTACGAAAGAGCAAACCCCGAGTCGTTCATGATGAACGGTTCGGGGTTTGTTACATTTGGTCGGCTTTTGTGTCTGATATTTTGGGGATGAATTGTCTCTGAGCGCAGAATGGTCTGCATTGTCTACCTGCACAGAAAAACAGTTTTTTCTTGTATAAACTGACAAATTGACTTCATCTGAAAAACGTGCTACTCTGGCATTAGGCAAACGGTTGCACGAATAAATCTGTTGTATTCAGTTTCATTTTATCGTAGAAAGCAAATGAGCTCGATATTTCATTGCTTTTATCGCTGCTTTTTCGCGAAAATTCAAGAAATATCGGTAAACCGTTTGCATGGAGGTGCAGGATGGCAGCAACGATCAAGGATGTGGCGCGGCTGGCGGGTGTTTCGCCGTCGACGGTTTCGCGCGTGCTCAATCAGAAGGGCGTCATTTCGGACGAGACGAAGCAGAAGATTGCTTCCGCGATGGAGCAGCTCAAATATGTTCCCAACGACATTGCACGCAGCTTTGCCAACGGCTCGACGCACGCGATCTCGCTGGTCATCGATATCTCGGACGGCACGGCCTACGCCAACAATTTCTTCAACAACACCGTCTTCGGCATCGAGACTGCCGCGCACCAGAACGACTATAACCTCATCATCACGAACGGCGCGGCGGCGTTCGGCGGCATTTCCTCCGTTGAGCGGCTGATTGCCGGGAAGAAGGTCGACGGCGTGGTGCTGCCGATCTCGCTCGTAACGGACGGGCTGCTGCGCAGGATCGAGGACCTGAGCGTGCCGTGCGTGATCCTCGGCCGCTCGGAGGAGGTCGGCGCGGAGGCCAACTGGGTCGATATCAACAACGTGCAGGCTGGCCGCAGGGCTGTCAAGCTCCTGCTGGAGCGCGGATATAAAAAGATCGCCTTCCTTTCGGACGGCGACGGGGAGGTTTTCAATCAGGATCGCATCGCGGGCTACCGCCGCGAGCTTGCCGCGAATCATCTGTCCGTCCCGGACGGCTTCATTCTCCACGGTCTGCCGACGGTCGAGAGCGGCATGGACTGCGTCCGTGCGCTCCTGCAGGGCGACAACGCGCCCGACGCCGTCATCTGCAGCGACGACCGGCTGGCGCTCGGTGCGCTGCGGGCCGCGCATCAGTTGGGGCTGCGGGTACCGGAGCAGTTCGGCATCATCAGCTGCGACAACACGCCGCTGACGGAGCTGGCCGAGACGCCCATCACGAGCGTGGATGTTGACACGTTCGCGCTCGGCGTACAGGCGGCGCAGATCCTGATCGAGCAGATTGAAGACCCGCAGACCAGCCTGCGGCAGATCCTGCTGTCGACGAAGCTCATCGAGCGGGCCTCGACGATGCGGGAAACACGAGAAGAAACGGAGGCGATCCACATTTGAATCAGGCGGCCATCATCCACCGGCCCACCTCGGACTACATCTACCCAAGCTCGCGCAACACGCTGGAGCTCCAGCTCATCACGGCGCGGGCGGATGCGGACGAGATCGAGCTCTGGTACTGGATGCGCTATGAGACGGATCCGGCGAAGATCCGGCGGCAGCAGCTGCACGTGTCCTTACAGGACGCGCTGCACGACTACTACCGCACGACGGTCTGCACCGGCCAGATCGCGGCGTACACCCGGTACTGCTTCCGCCTGAGAGCCGGGACGGACGAGCTGTGGCTCGGCGCGAACGGCCTGCAGGACACGGAGCCACACATGAACGGGAATTTCTTCGAATTCCTCTGGCCGAACCCGACGGACGGCTTTTCCGCGCCCGCGTGGCGAAGCCGGCAGGTGTATTATCAGATCTTCCCGGAGCGGTTCAAGAACGGAGATTCCTCCCGCACCCCGCCGGGCGCGGAGGTCTGGGGTTCTGCACCGACGCGGGAGAATTTCATGGGCGGTGATCTGGCGGGCATTACGCAGCAGCTCGACTATATCCAGTCGCTCGGCGTGACGTGTCTGTATCTGACGCCCATCTTCCGCGCACCGTCGAACCACAAGTACGACACAGTCGATTATTTCGAGATCGACCCGGCCTTCGGCACGAAGGCCGATCTGCAGAGGCTGGTCGACGGTGTCCACGCGCGCGGGATGCGCATCCTCCTCGACGGCGTGTTCAACCACTGCGGCTACTGGTGGGACAAATTTCAGGACGTTGTCAAAAACGGCAAAGCGTCGCCGTATCGCAGCTGGTTCTTTATCCACAGCTATCCCGCCGACGCGGAGCGGCAGAATTACGACTGCGTCGGGCATTACAAATGGATGCCGAAGCTGAACCTTGCAGACCCAGACGCGCGGGACTATTTCCTCTCCGTTGGCCGGTACTGGTTGGAGGAATTCGGCATCGACGGCTGGCGGCTGGATGTGGCGGACGAGCTGCCGACCGCGTTTCTGGAAGCCTTCGCCACGGCAATGCGCGCATATAAGCCCGACTGCATCCTGCTGGGTGAAACATGGGGCGACGCCGGGCGGCTCGTAAGCGCGAACCGGCTCGACAGCGCGATGAATTATCTCTTCCGCGACGCGGCGGCCGCGTGGCTGGCGAAGGACGCGCTTTCGGCGTCGGAATTCGGCTGCCGTCTCAACCGGGCGCTGGCCCTGTACCCCAATGAAACGAATCTGCGGATGTACAATCTGCTGGACAGCCACGACACGGCGCGTTTCCTCTATGAAGCGGGCGGCGACAAGGCAAGGCTGCGGCTGGCCGCAGCGCTGCAAATGACGTTCCCCGGCTCCCCGGCGATCTTCTACGGCGACGAGGTCGGGCTGAGTGGCCCGAACGACCCCGGCTGCCGCATGGCGATGCAGTGGGATGCAGAACAGCAGGACATGCGTCTGCTGCGCTGGTACCGGCGGCTCATCCAACTGCGGCTCGCATCCGATTCTCTGACGGCCGGCGATTTCCATACCGTACTGGCCGACGACGCGGCGAACGTATACGCCTTTTCGCGCACCGTGCCCGGAGAGCAGACGCTCGTCGTCCTGCACGCAGGAACGGCACACTGGCACGGGCAGATCCCGATCCCGGACTGGGCACGGGAATTTGCCGCATGGACGCTCTGCTGCCAGACGGGCGGCATGACAGAGGATGACCCGTTCCACCCCACGATCCTGACGGACGATCCGGGACGCTTTGAAGCGGAGCTTCCTGCAAGATCCGTTAAGATAATCCGATTCATCAACAAAAAATTAAAGGAGAAGGTGCAATCATGAAACAGACAAGTATCAAAAAAATGCTGGCGCTCTTCCTGATCGCAGCAGTGATGTTAGCGGCATTCACTGCATGCGCCGAAAAAGCGCCAGACACTGCCCAAACCCAGCAGCCCGCAAGCGACGCAGCCGTTCCCGCCGATGACAAGGCGGCAGAAACGTCCACAGCCACGCCCGAAGAACCCGTTACGATCAACTTCTGGCATCACTACAGCGCGCAGTCCGCAGAGAATGAGACTCTGATGAATGTGCTGATCCCCAAATTCGAGGAAGAAAACCCCGGCTACAAGGTCAACGCCGTCTCGCACGAGTGGGCCGACCTGCACGACAAGATCCTTGTCAGCGCAAGCTCGAACACCCTGCCCGATGTGGCGCGTCTGGACATCGCATGGGTCCCGGAGTTCCAGAAAATGAACATCCTTGTCCCGCTGGATCAGCAGATGGGGGATTTTAATGATGTGGCAGGCCAGCTTCTTCCCAGTGCCATGAGCACCGCCGTGGTCAAGGGCAGCTATTACGCACTGGCGCTCAACACGAACACGAAGATCCTGTTCTACAACGCCGACGCGCTTGCGGAGGCCAGGATCGAAGTGCCCAAGACGATGGATGAGATGTTCGCCGCGATCCACGCCCTGTCCGGTACGAATGCAAACGGCCAGCAGGTCTGGGGTCTGAACGAGCCCGCGCTTGCAGGCTGGAACGTCCTGCCCTATATCTGGAGCAACGGCGGCAACATCACGGACGACGCCTGCACCACGGCCACGGGCTATGTCAACAGCCCCGAAACAGCCGCAGCCGTGCAGAAGCTGGTCGACCTGTATGCGAACGGCGAATTCACCGGCTTTAACAGCGGCGATATCCCCATGACCGACGGCTTTGGCACCGGCCGGTACATGATGCTGCTCGAAGGCCCGTGGAAGACCGCGGAGCTGGCCGGCGCATATCCCGACTTCAACTACGGCACGAGTGAGGTTCCCGCCGGTTCCGCCGGTTCAATCTCCGTGCTGGGCGGCGAAGACATCGCCATGTTCAACACCGCCAATAAAGAAGGCGCGTGGAAGTTCATGAAGTTCATGACCAGCGAATACGCGCAGGAGGAGATGGCCAAGTGCGGCCAGATCCCCGTCAACATGACGGCGCTGGACAGCCAGACCGTAAAGGATGCATCGTTTGCACCGTTCCTGGAGGCCATCACGACGGCAAAGGCCCGTCCGACTGTCGCTTCCTGGTCCGAGATCGACAATGCGCTGACCGTCGCCATGACCGACATGATCGTCAACGGCGCAGACGTGCAGCAGACGCTCGACCAGCTGGCTGTGACGATCGACGGTTTGCTTGCCGAATAAACACAGTATATCAGACAGACGAACCAAACGCAACTTTTTTCAAAGCAGGCTTCGGCCTGCTTTGAAAATCTGGCAAATCGGAGGCAGCCGTGCGGCTGCCTGAGTAACCGCTGAATCAATCGTCTGCGGTTGTCAGCGGATCTTTTGGCCCAACTGTGCAGTTTGAAAAACTTGAAATACATACAGTATTCCTGCGTTTTTAAACTTTCATTTGGGTCAAAATCTCTCGCCGACAACTCTTGCCGATTGAATCATCGGTTACTTGAAAGGATCTGCTCTATGGAACTGAAATCAAAACGCGACCGTCTTCAGGTCGGCCTTCTGCTGCTTCCGGGGCTTCTGGTCTTCGCATTGTTCACGATCTACCCCATCGTCAAGCTCCTGTACATGAGCTTTCTGCAATGGGATCTCGGCTCGATGCTGCACCAGAAGTTCATCGGGCTGCAAAACTATATCGACGTGCTCTCCGACGAGACGTTCCGGATCGCATTTGCGAACACGCTGATCTACACGCTCGTGACTGTGCCGGGGCAGATGATCCTGGGTCTCTTGGCCGCGGTGCTCATCAATGCCATTCCGCGCTTCCGCGTCACGTTCCGCGTGGTCTATTACATCCCGGTCATTACCTCGTGGGTCATCGTCTCGCTCATCTTCCGGTACATTTTCAACACCGAGGGAATGCTCAACTATGTGCTCACGAACGTGCTGCACCTGACGGCGTTCAACATCCGCTGGCTTGACAGCCGCTGGGGCGGTCTGACGGTGGCGATGATGCTCGGCATCTGGAAGGGCGTCGGATGGAATCTGGTCGTATTTCTGGCCGCGCTGCAAAGCGTTCCGCAGGAGCTGTATGAATCGGCCGGGATCGACGGCTGCGGCGCATTCCAGAAGTTCTTCTATGTGACGCTGCCCAGCATCAAGCCCACGATCCTCTTCGCGCTCGTCATGCTGACCATCGGCGGCTTCAACGTCTTTACGTCCATCAAGATGATCACCGGCGGCAAGCCGATGCACCAGACGGAAACAGTCCTCACATGGATGTATTACAAGGCGTTCAACACCGGCTCGTTCGGCTACGCAGCCGCGCTGTCGTTCGTTGTCGCCGTGACGCTCATTTTCCTCGCCGTTCTGCAATTCAGGGCCATGAAGCAGAAGAACGCGGCCAATTCGTAGGAGGGACTGCCATGCATACACTCAAAAAACGGGAGCTCCCGTCCAACATTCTGCGGTATGTGCTCCTGCTGCTCGGCGGCGCGGTGTCGGTCATGCCGATGATCTATATGATCAGCACGTCCTTAAAGCCGAACGGTGCGCTCTATGAATTCCCGCCGAAGTTCTTCCCCGCGCTGGACACGATCACAATTGAAAACTACGTGTACATCTTCAGCCAGGAAAAGTTCTATATCAATTTCCTCAACAGCGTGATCGTCGCCGTGCTTACTGTCGTGATCGCGGCTTTCGTCTCGTCGGCGCTGGCATTCTGCCTCGCGCGCTTCCGCTTCCCCGGCAGAAAGGCGCTCTTCGCGCTCGTCATCGGCACGATGATCATCCCCGGCACAACGCTCATCATCACGCAGTATCAGCTCGCCTCGTTCTTCAAGCTCACGAACAAGCTGCTGGGGCTGGTGCCGTTCTATGTGGCGTGGGTCATCCCGTTTTCTACGTTCATGATTAAAGGCTACATCGAGAGCATCCCGCGGGAGTTTGACGAAGCCGTCTACATGGACGGCGGCAGCGTATTCACCGTGTTTTTCAAGGTCATCTGCCCGCTGGCAAGCCCGGCCATCGCGTCCGTCAGCATTTTTAACTTCCTGACGGCGTGGGAGGAATTCCCGTGGGCGCTGACCGTCCTGAACGACACACAGAAGCGCACGCTGCCAATCGCCATCTCAGGCTTTTTCGGCCAGCACCAGTTCACACAGTGGGGTTACGTCTTCGCCATGTCCGTGGCAAGTCTTCTGCCCGTGCTCATCATCTTCATCTGCTGCCAGAAATATTTCGTTTCCGGTTTGCAGACCGGCGGTATCAAAGGATAACAAATTCAATTCAGATCATGTAAAGGAGGCATTTTCATGTTAACGACAAAGAAAACGTTCCAAACGAAGTTCCTCTCCACACTTCTGATTCTTGCACTTGTTTCAACTATGATCCTCGCGCCGACAACCCTGGCTGCTGGCTTTGGAGGTTCTTCAATCACAACCGCCGTTGCCGATTCCGGTGTGAGAAACTTCACACCGACTGAAGCGGCAAACGATACTGAAATTCAGGCGATGACGGACAACAGCTCCGTCCTGAATGAAAGCGACATTATCTACATGATTCTAACGGACCGTTTCTATGATGCAGACCCGACAAATAACGGTACGCTGAATCAGGAGTATCGCCCCGGACAGCTCAAATACACACAGGGCGGTGACTGGAAGGGTATCACGCAGAAACTGGACTACATTAAAAATCTGGGTGTAACGGCGATCTGGATTTCGCCGCCTTCTCAGAATGAACTTCTGAGCAGAGACGGCGAAGAATCTGGTTATCACGGTTATTTCACGCACGATTACAATTCTGCTGATCCTCACTTCGGCACGAAGCAGGATTTGATCGATCTTGTTTCCGCAGCCCACAGCAAAGGACTCAAAGTAATTCTGGACGTTGTTCCGAATCATACGGCAGACTATTTTAACGGTGCAAGCTCCACCTATAGCTCGGCCAGCTATCAGCCGGCTGCCCCATTCAACAATCCTGACTGGTATCATCACTATGGTGATATTACAGACTGGAACAATGAATATCAGGTTTTGAATTACGACCTCGGAGGTCTGGATGATCTGAACCAGGATAATGCCGATGCTCGGCAGGCCATCAAGGATGCATATAAAAACTGGATCACCTTGACTGGCGCTGATGGCATCCGCGTCGATGCCGCACGTTCGATGCCGAAAAATTTTCTGCAGGAGTTTGAATCCTACGTCGGTGTTCCCTCTTTTGGCGAGATCTTCGTCGGCGATGTCGACTATGTGAGTGCATTCTCCAATTATGAATGGGGCGTGCTTGACTTCCCGCTTTTCTTCCAGGCCCGTGAAGTCTTTGCGCACGATGCCAGCTTTACAACCGTTAAAGCGATTTTTGATCAGGATTACAAATATGCAAACGTAAACCATCTCATTACGTTTATCGACAATCATGACCGTGATCGCTTCCTGTGCCTTGCCGACGATAACTATCAGAAGCTCAGACTGGCACTGGCCTTTATTTTCACTGTCCGCGGTATCCCCGATGTGTACTACGGAACTGAGCAGAACTGCTATGGCGGCGGTGTTCCCACGGAGTGGGCAGGTATCGCAAACAAAGAAAATCGCGAAGTCATGCCGAGCTTCTCGGAAGACGGAATCACTTACAAGTACATCCAGCGGCTTACTGAACTGCGGAAAACCTATTCTTGCCTGCAGACCGGTGTGCAGCGAGAAATGTGGTCGGAAGACAATATCTACGCCTACTCCCGCAGAGACGATACAACCGGACAGGAAGTAATTGTGATCTTCAATAACGGGACAAGCAATGAAACCCGTCAGATTCCGATCCGTGCAGAAAGCAGCCTTACAATTGGCACGACGCTTACCAACCTGCTGGACACTTCCGTGACTGCGCAGATCACAAGCGGCAGCGTAACGAGCAAAATGCTCAATATTACGCTGCCTGCGAAAACGGCCTATGTATTTACATCCGGCACGGTTGCAGAATACACGCCGATGGAGCGCACTGTCACAACGATTCGCGTCCATTATGACGTAGGCCTCGGAAACACCATGTATCTGCGCGGCGATGAATACCCGCTGAAGTGGGATCTCGGCCGCAGTATGCTGAATGTTTCGTCTGATTGCTGGGTTTATGAAACGGAACGCATTCCCGCTGGCGAGACGTTCGAATTTAAGCCTCTGATCAACAACGAAACATGGTCCAGCGGCCTGAACTTTACCGGAACAGGCGGCACCACAATCGATATTTATCCGACATTCTAAACATTCAGTTGCAACAACGGCGGGTGGCGCAGTTTGTACTGCCCACCCGCCATTTTCGTCGAAAGGAGCGTTTTATGAAACGATGCAGTGGTGTATTGCTGCCCATCTTCAGCTTGCCATCTCCATATGGCATTGGTACACTCGGTAAGGCCGCCTATGATTGGATCGATTTTCTGCATGAAGCGGGGCAGCAACTGTGGCAGGTATTGCCGATTGGCCCGACCAGCTTTGGCGACAGCCCATATCAAAGCTTTTCAGCATTTGCCGGAAATCCATACTTTATTGACCTCGAGCAGCTCTGCGAAGACGGACTGCTTCAAAAAGAAGACTGTGCGCCGCTGGCGGACCAAGCTGACAGTACGACGATCGATTACGCAAAGCAGTATCAATATCGGTATGTGATTTTGAAAAAAGCATATTCTCGTTTTGACAACCCCAACGAAATCAACCATTTCCGCAAAGCGCATAACTGGGCAGACGATTATGCTCTGTTTATGGCGCTCAAGGATAGCTATAACGGTCTCGCGTGGACGCAGTGGCCAAGCGCTATACGAAAGAGAGAACGCCATGCATTAGAGAAAGCCCGGCAGGAATTACAGTCCGAGGTTGATTTTTACGTGTTTCTTCAGTTGTTATTTTATACGCAATGGAAAAAGCTTGCCGCTTATGCAAGGGCACACAACGTAAAAATTATAGGAGATATCCCAATCTATGTTGCACTTGATTCTGCGGATGCATGGGCAAATCCGGAACTGTTTCTGCATGATGAAGAAGACCGCCCGGTTTTAGTTGCCGGATGTCCGCCGGACGCCTTTACCGCAGACGGTCAGCTTTGGGGAAATCCATTGTATCGATGGGATCTGATGCAGGAGACTGGCTTCCAGTGGTGGAAGGAACGGCTGAGCGGTTCATTTGAGCTATACGATTGTCTCAGAATCGATCATTTTCGCGGGTTTGAAAGCTACTACGCGATTCCCTATGGTGATAAAACTGCTCGAAACGGAGCATGGCAGAAGGGGCCTGGGAAAGCGTTTGTTGATTCCATCAAGGAAGCCTTCCCGGACATTCCGATTATCGCAGAAGACCTTGGATATCTGACGCCTGAAGTTCGGAAGCTGCTGGAATACAGTGGCTTTCCCGGCATGAAGATCCTGCAGTTTGCCTTTGATGCACGTGAAAAGAGCGACTATATTCCGTTCAAATATCCTAAGAACTGTGTTGTGTATAGCTGATATCTGCGTGCAGACGCGGATAGCGTAGGCAATATGACTTGTCTCCGCTCGGGTGGATCCCGATATGGATGCAGTCCGGCGGCAACAGGCCGCTGTTGACATAATCCTGCTGTTTGCTGTTTTTGATGCAGTCCAGAAGCGCATCTTCCTGTATCTCTTTACACTTCACGATACCATCCGTGTGCGTCTCGATAAGGACCTGTCCATCTTCCGGAATGATCCGGATCCGCAGTTCGTCTTTGTTCATGCCGCCTCCAATTCCGGAACGTACCGCTTCGCAAGCGCGCGTTCCTTTTTGAGCAGAATTTCCAGCTTCTGCACCTCATCTGCGTACCATTCGTCGATGGCAAGCAGAGCTTCCAGCAGTCTGTATTCGCTGTTGAAATATTCATCTGTTTCCACAATGAGGCCGCTTGACCACTCTGAGCTGATCTTCTTCTGATAGCCCCAGCCCATACCGCCATCACAGCTGCAATCGTATAATTCATCACTTAACATTTGCTCGGCGTTCATGATATACGGGTTTTCTGAGAGATTCATGCTGTGAAGACTCCCATATTCCCGAACCAGCCGATAGTATTGCATCATGCTGCGGAAGCTGAAATACCAGTGATCGTATTCATAGTCCTCATTGAATTTCTGATCCATAT
>ERZ1034984.196-NODE-196-length-67459-cov-26.277491_pt1 | contig 67459 bp, 53 predicted proteins | sample MGYA00520589_ERZ1034984 | MGnify/ENA primary metagenome ERZ1034984 (study PRJEB33766, sample SAMN09781790) | gut metagenome | biome: gut microbiome | host: Homo sapiens | place: Madagascar | study: EMG produced TPA metagenomics assembly of the PRJNA485056 data...
GAATGGACATTGATTTCCCAAAGCCAAAAATCTCACTCCGACAGGCTGCTAGTGGAATCCTCATATTTGCTTGGGTTATTGGAAGAGTAGTCCACATAGTTCCCGGGATTGTTCATACTGCGGCTTAACGGCAGAACATCCAGTGCCGCCACCCGGAAAGCTCCGGTACAGAGCAGGCATGCCCAAAACAGTTGTGATATTTTCATTTCTCTGAACCTTATTGTTTTATGTTGCTCCCATTGAAATGCCCAATGGAAGCAATATAAACGTTGCAGTTTGTATAGTCACGTATAATGCAACTTTGAGATTTTTATGCTTCAAAAAATTACCAGATACTGCATCGTCAAATATGATGGCAATTTTGGCGGGAACCAATTTATGATGGTTAACAGGATCTATCAGTTTGGGTCCAATTATAACGTGACAGCCGTCTCGCCTTTGACGATCTTGGTAAATCCCTGCTCTGTAACTTTCCCCTTGTCCCAAGGTTCTACATGACCGTCCACAAAGACGATATTGCCATTCTTTCCATGGTTAAGAGAAAAATAACCCTCCTCACCGGTTGTGTTAAAAACCCAACTTCCCGTTCCTTTATTACCAGTGGGATTTTTAGTATCTGCAAACATAAAGACTTTTGTAGGTTGTTTGACCCTTGGCAGGAAGAAATAATGTCCTATAACATCGTTTATTCTTATATAAAAATCTCCCCATTCGGCCTGCTTGTTATTGTAGTAGGTTGTATCCTTCGGTTTTACTTTCCAAAAGCCGTAAGTCCTGAGGTAATACCCCCCCACTTCTACATTGTTTGTGGAGGGGCAATACATACTTTTTTTAGTGACGTAATTAGGTCTCGATGGATTCGCCGGATCTGTCTTTTCATCCTCCACCAATATCATACCTGGATAGGTATCTGTTTTCATGAAAAATATATACTCTTTGTTATTATCCGCATATGACAATGCTCCCAGTGCTACTTGTTTCAGATTATTGGAGCAAGATGACGCACGAGCTTTTTCTCTCGCCTGATTGAGTGTCGGCAACAACATACCGGCGAGAATAGCTATTATCGCAATCACAACGAGCAACTCTATTAGCGTGAAGAAATTAAATCTGTACATTTCAATTATCCAATTATTTTATTAATTAAAACAGAAGAACACATTACATAACCCTCGCTCAGAAAGAACATGAAAAAGATTATTAACCATCACAGCATTGAAATACTCCTTTCCAATTAGTTGACTTTCGCTCTTGTACTTTCCCATGCAACAGTGTCGGCCGCAGATCCGACAGCGATAGTCCTGACACGCATTTAAGGAGATATGCCGCAGCTTGACGACCGATATCTTCCCGAGGTTCTCCAATCGTAGAAAGTGAAATCAGTTCTGAACTGCTCTCAGGCAGATCTCCGCAACCGATCACCGCGATATCCGGTCGCCCTGCCTCCCGGAGTGCTCCCAAAATCTGAAATGCGATTATATCACAGAAAACCGCAATGGCAGTCGGCGGTTTCGGCAACGCAAGGAGTTGTCGAGCAATTCCGTGGTCGGCTTCCGGCGACATGACCCGTGTAACACACAAATATTCTTTCGGCATGTCCAGATTAAGTTCAGCAATGCGTTTCAACGCTCCCTCTCGCCTGCCGCGGCTCTGTACGGATTCATAATCAACCGTCACACAGGCGATGCGCCGGTGACCGTGTCTGTAAAGTAGATTGATCTGCTCACGCCCTGCCCACTCTGGATCAAGCATGAACGATTTGACCTCTACTCCCTCAAGTGCATCCCCAATAAATATGACTGGCGTCTCCGTCATTCCCGGCAACCGCCGGTAGAAATCTCCCGACGTTGCTACCGGCTGAACCAGCACTCCCTCCACCTGCAACTCCAAAAATGCATTGATCAACTTCTCCTCACGTTTCTGCCCGAACATCGTAATTCCGAGCAATGGCTGATACCCCGCTGGCAACAGGACATCATTGACACCTATCATGATTTCATTGGCCCAGGAACTGGAGAGATCATTCATCACCACGCCGATCGTCCGCGTTGTCCGACGGCGAAGACTCTTGGCCAACAGGTTCGCGCGATAATGATGGACTTGGGCAATCCGGCGCACTCTCTCCTGAGTCTCCATAGAGATCTTCATCTCGTTACCTTTTCCGGCAAGAATATATGATACGGTCGAAGTCGCCACGCCGGAGAGTTTCGATATATCTTTCAAGGTTACTGCCATTTAAAGCATACTCCTGTTCCTGAATCGATTAACTGAATCGTTTCTGTTAATATTATACCAAATTTTCAAACGAAAGTCAACCCCCGGCGAGAAAAAATTGGAAAAAATTCTGTCCATCTTGGTTAATGCGGGGCTGGCGCTGGTCGCCTATCTGGCTTCCTTCCGGTTCCCGTGCCGGAGGAACCTGACCGGATTGACGGTCTGGACGCAGCAGGAAAAATAAAAACTCCCGGTTCTCCGCTCCGTCCGGGAGCGGGAAACCGGGAGTATGCGGCAAATGCTTATTCGACCGTTTCCGGGACCGCGGCGGCGGTGAAGGTGAGTTCATCGCCCTTGCGGTCGATCACCAGCTTTGAGTTCGGCTCGATTTCGCCGGCGATGATCCGCCGCGAGACCGGGGTTTCCACGAGTCTGATGATCGCGCGTTTCAGCGGACGCGCGCCGAAGCTCGGATCGTATCCGTCCTCGGCGATCAGCTGTTTGGCCGCGTCGGTGACTTCGAGCGCGATATCCTGGTCGCGCAGCCGCTTTTCGAGGCGGCGCAGCTGGATCGACACGATGTTCAGAATCTGGCTCTTGTCCAGCGCGTGGAAGATCAGCGTCTCGTCCACCCGGTTCAGGAACTCCGGCCGGAAGTGGCGGCGCAGCTCCTCGAAAAGCCGGTCCTTGAGTTCGTCGGCGTTGCCCTTGTGTTCGAGGATCATCGAACTGCCGATGTTGCTGGTCATGATGATGATCGTATTCTTGAAACTGACCGTGCGCCCCTGCGAATCGGTCACGATGCCGTCCTCCAGCACCTGCAGCAGGATGTTGAACACATCCGGGTGCGCTTTTTCGATCTCATCGAACAGCACCACCGAGTACGGACGGCGCCGCACCGCTTCGGTCAGCTGTCCGCCCTCCTCGTAGCCGACGTATCCCGGAGGAGCGCCGACCAGACGCGATACGCTGAATTTCTCCATGTATTCAGACATGTCGATCCGCACCATCGCGCGCTCGTCGTCGAAAAGGTCCTCCGCCAGCGTGCGGGCCAGCTCGGTCTTGCCCACCCCGGTCGGGCCGAGGAAAATGAAGCTCGCGATCGGACGGTTCGGGTCCTGCAGCCCGGCGCGGGCGCGAAGCACCGCGTCGGCGACCGCCGTGACCGCCTCGTCCTGGCCGACCACCCGTTCGTGGAGCCGGGCGCCGAGTTTCAGGAGTTTTTCCTTTTCACTCTGCACCAGCTTCGAGACCGGAATGTGGGTCCAGCGGCTGATGATCGCGGCGATATCCTCTTCGTCCACCTCCTCTTTCAGCAGGCGGCTGCCGGAATCGGCCTTGATCGCCGCTTCGGCTTCGGCGATCTTGTGTTCGATCTCCGGGATCGTGCCGTGCTGGAGCTTGGCGGCCTCCTCGTAGTTGTATTCGCGGGTCGCCTTGTCCAGCTTCGCCTTGGCGAGATCGAGGGCTTCGCGGTAGTTCCGCAGGTCGGTGATCGCCTTTTTCTCATTCTCATACTTCGCGCGCAGCACCTTGCCGGTCTCCTTGAGTTCGGCGACTTCGGCTTCGAGGCTCTCGCGGCGCTTGATCGAAGCGGGGTCCTTTTCATTGCGCAGGCCGGTGATTTCGATTTCGAGCTGCATCACCCGGCGCTCGTTTTCGTCGAGTTCGGTCGGGGAGCTGTCGATTTCGGTGCGCAGCGCGGCGGCGGCTTCATCGACGAGGTCGATCGCCTTGTCCGGCAGGAACCGGTCGGCGATGTACTTGTCCGAAAGCACCGCGGCGGCGACCAGCGCGCTGTCCCGCAGCTTCACGCCGTGGTGGATTTCATAGCGTTCCTTCAGGCCGCGCAGGATCGAAATGGTGTCCTCGACGCTCGGCGGATTGACCAGCACCGACTGGAACCGGCGTTCCAGCGCGGCGTCCTTCTCGATATACTTGCGGTATTCGTCGAGGGTGGTCGCGCCGATGCAGTGCAGTTCGCCGCGCGCCAGCATGGGTTTGAGCAGATTGCCCGCGTCCATCGAACCCTCGGAGGCGCCCGCGCCGACCACGGTGTGCAGTTCGTCGATGAAGAGGATCACCTTGCCCTCGGCGGCGGTGACCTCCTTGAGCACGGCTTTCAGGCGTTCTTCAAATTCGCCGCGGTACTTGGCTCCGGCGATCAGCGCGCCCATGTCGAGGGCGACGACCTGACGGTTTTTCAGGTTTTCGGGAACGTCGCCGCGCACGACGCGGCGGGCGAGTCCTTCGACGATGGCGGTTTTGCCGACGCCGGGTTCGCCGATCAGGACCGGGTTGTTCTTGGTGCGGCGCGACAGGATCTGGATCACGCGGCGGATCTCGTCGTCACGGCCGATCACCGGGTCGAGTTTGTCCTGCATCGCCATCAAAGTGAGGTCGCGGGAATACTTCTTCAGCGCCTCAAAGGTGTTTTCCGGATCGGCGGAGGTGACCCGCTGGTTGCCGCGGATGCTCTGCAAGGCCTGCAATACCTTGTCGGAGGTGAGCCCGGCCTTGGTCAGCAGCTCATACGCGGTGCTGCCGGTCGCCTGGAACATCGCCAGCAGCAGGTGTTCGACGCTGACGTATTCATCCTGCATGGATTCGGCCTGCTTGGCGGCATCGACCAGCAATGCGCTGAATTCGCGCGACTGGTAGACCTCCTGTTGGCCGCTGACGCGCGGCAAGGTGCCGAGCGCCTGGTCGATCTGTTTGTCGAAAAGCTGGCGGTTTACGCCAAGTTTTTCGAGGATGGAGGGGACGAGTCCGTCGTCCTGCCGCGCCAGCGCGGCGAGCACGTGCAGATTGCGCAGTTCGCTGTTGGAGTTCTCCATCGCGATGTTCTGCGCCGCCAGCAGCGCTTCACGGGTTTTGTTGGTAAGTTTTTCGAGGTTCATACAACTGTTCTCCTTTTCTTCATAAAGTGTCATGCCTTATCCAGCAGGAGGCGTGCCAAACGGAAGCGGCGGCCATTGAATTCCGGCTCCGGGGGTGTATTTTAAAGAGAGGACGGAAAACGGCACGGCCGGATCAGAAAAAAATGGGACAAAGTGGCGCTCAGTGTGACAAAATGACCCGAAACGGTTGAGGTTTTGCAGAAAATGATTCAGGGTGAAACAATCACGTGTCCGCATTGCGGCGAAAAGAGTGTGGTGAAGTCCAAAGCGAAGATGGAGGGCTGGACGAAGGTGGGCACGGTGCTGGTCTGCGCGTTGTGCGGCGCGGAACTGGGAACTCCTGACGAAAAGTCGGCGGAGGACGCGGGCCGCAAAAAGCTCGGTTCGCTGGCCGCGCTGCTGGGGGAGGGGGCCGAGGCCGCGCCGAAGGCGGATCTGACTCCCGATGAGAATTACGGCCGTTTCTGCCGGAACTGCGTTCACTTCATCGAGCATCCGTTCAGGGTGCTGTGCGGCCTTGACGGTCATGAAATCGATCCGATGGGCGAGTGCGGGAAGTTCGGGAGAAAGTAGCGTTCAGGAGCGATCGGCAAGTGGGGGAAAGCCTGCCGTTTTGAAGGCAGGCGGGTCTGGCCGCCCTGTCGGGCGGCACACCTTGTGCGCTGCGCGGCCTGATTTTCAATCGCACCTCCGGCAGCTGGGCGCAGTAGCGCACAGATTACCTCCGGTGGCAAGGGCGCTTCGCCCCTTGACCCCGACCGGGTGGCACCCGGTCGGCGAGTATCGCCGCCAGAGCAGAATAAGCTTATAGATGATAAGGAAAGAAAAATGGTGTTGCAGTCGTGTTTCAGCAGCCGCGAGGAGAAGGCCGCCGCGTTTGATGCGGTCGACATCTACCCGGTGATTTCGTCGGAGTTCACCCTCGGCCGTCCGGTCGTGGAAATCTTTGAAGCGGTCGCCGCGGGCGGCGTGAAGATCGTTCAGCTCCGCGAAAAGAATAAAGGCATGAAGTATCTGTACGAACTGGCTGTCGCCTGCCGTCCGATCGCGAACCGTTACGGCATCCTGCTGATGATCGACGACCACGTCGACGTCGCGCTTGCGGCGAATGCGGACGGAGTCCATCTCGGGCAGGACGACCTGCCGGTTCCGGTCGCGCGCGCCATTGCGCCCGGCCTCTGGCTCGGCAACTCGACCCACAATCTTGAGGAGGCGCTCGCCGCGAAAGCCGCCGGAGCCGACTGCATCAACATCGGGCCGATCTATCCGACGCAGACCAAGAGCGTGAACTGCGGCGCGCTCGGCCTCGGCGCAATCGGGCGGATCGCTCCCGAAGCCGGCCTGCCGTTTTCGGTGATGGGCGGCATCAAGAAGCACTGCATTCCGGAACTGCTCGCCGCCGGGGCGAAGCATATCGCGATGGTGACCGAAATCACCCAGGCCCCCGATGTGGAGGCCCGGGTGAGGGAGTTGCGCGCGCTGTTCAACCGGTGATCAGCGGCGTTCGACTTTGACTTCGGCGAGCGAGGTCGCCCACGGTGCGGCGGGATCGTTCAGGACGAAGCTCAGCCGCACGAAACGGGTTCCCGGCTTCAGCGCCTGCGGGGTCATCACGTATTCACGGAAAGGGCCGTCGCGGTGGAGCCGGAAGGCCGCCGGAGCCGGGGTGAAAGTGACGTTGTCCGCCGATTCTTCCAGTTGAAACCAGTCGGAAAGGTTGCGGTTTTTCTCGGTTTTCCACAGGAACACGTAGAACTCCAGTTTTGCGAAACCGTCCGGTTTGCCGGCATCGACGGTGCCGACCGCGAGCGGCACGCCGAACCGGGCGTTGCTGCCGAAGCGGACCCGGTCCAGCCGGTTGTGGTGGAACTGCGGATTGCTGCTGTCGAAGGTGACCGCCCCGACGGATTCCGGCAGAAATTCGCGCAGGCTCCGCTTGACCGCCCGCAGCGGCTGCATCGGGATCGGTTCCAGTTTTCCGGCATGCACGTCGAAGAGCCGGGCGTTGGCCGCTTTCACCCCGGCGAGCATCTCGCGGTAGGGGCGGTCGGTCACGTCGATCAGCCCGAAGTTGTACGCCTCGGCGTCATGGCCGCGACTGGTGACCGGCTGGTCGTACAAAATGAAGTAGCCGGTGCCGACGCAGAGCGGATCGGCCGCCATTTTTTCGGTGTAGATCCGGAACGCCGTGCCGCGGTCGGCTTCGGTTTTCACCACGGTCGAACTGCCGCAGGCGAAACCGCGCCGGTGGTTGGTGAAGGAGAATTCCAGCACCGCGAACGGCTTGTCCCACTCCCTGAGCTTTCCGGCCAGCGTGCCGTGAATCCAGCGGGAGTCGAGGTCGTATTCATGCAGCGCGATCAGGTCGACGGACTCCCTCGCCCCGTCGATCCATTCGACGCTCTGGCTCGAACAGTGCGACGCCCCCAGAAACAGGTGATCGGGGTCGTATTTTCTGACCAGATCGCGCAATATCTGATGGTAGCGGCGCGAGGCCTGCACGATGAAGCCGTCCAGCAGCTCCGGCGGAACCGCGGCCGTCGCCAGCGTTTCGGTCATCAGCGTTTCGATCGGTGCGCCGCTGCGGTCGAAGAACTTGCCCGGATCGCCGCCGTTGCGTTCGGCCAGATATTCCAGCAGCGCCCGCTTGGCGGCGAGTTTGCCGGAGGCGTCGCGCAGCAGGATCGCCGGGGCGTTGCGTCCCCATCCGTTTTCGTTTTCAAGCTGGTAGCCGATCAGGTACGGATTGCCGCGCAGCTTGGCGCACATCGCCTTGACCTGCGTTTCGGCGGCGGCCTCGAAGCCGGGATCGTAGGGATCGATGAAGCGGTCGAAGCGCTTCACCCGGAGCTGTTCGTCGTGCAGGAAGGGCAATCGGTCGAAGTGAAACGGATTGTTCCACTTCGCGGCGGAGTTGAATCCCCACGAACGCAGCCGCTTTTCGGTCAGCTCCATCCAGCGCTCCCGGAAATCGGGGCCATACTTCTTATAGAGGTTGGCGGCGAGGAAATTGACCAGCTTTTTGTCTTTCGACCACGCTTCGAGGTATTTCGCCGGATCGGGGGCGGCCTGTGTGAAAGCCTTGCGGATCGCGCCGCCGGAGTCGTGCGCCGCGGTGAAGTAGCCGCGTTCGGTGTAGGGGACCGCGTCGACCCCCTTGAGGTAGAAGGGATTTCCCTCCGGCGTGACCAGCCACCAGCGGCCGTCAATCTTCTGAACCCGGAAGAAGCCGGTCGCCGCCAGCGGCTTGCCGGTTTTCACTCCGCCGAAGCGGTCAAAACGTTCCATGTCGGGTTTCACATCGGCCAGTTCGGCGCTTTCCCGTTCCAGTTCGGCGCGCATCTGGGCGTCGCGGGTGATTTTGCCCGGCCAGTTTTCGGCGGCGGACTGCCCGTAACGGTCGACCTTCGGCGCGGCGGACAAAGCGCAGCAGGCGGTCAGGGCGAGACAGTGGAGGATGGTTTTCATAACGGATCGTTTCCTGAAATTAGAGTTTGGCGCCCTGATCGCACTGGAAAGAGTCTTTCCACTGATCCCGGCTGCGGCCGGCGACATGCCCGTCGAGCAGCGCGCCGTTCGCAAGGCCGGAGTGCGGGGTATTGAGTATATAGGTTTCGCCGCTCCAGTTGTCCGGGCACTTCATGCTGCGGGCCGGTTCGAGTTTGAGGCCGCCTCGCTGCCACGCGGCGTCGCCGAGCAGGATCAGGTCGGAGGGGTTGCGCATCCGGGTGATCTTGATCGATTTGCCGTAGTTGGTCAGCGGGTGCTTGCCTTCGGCGGAGATGCCGATGCCGCCGCCCCACGCGTAACCGGCGGGCTTGGAGGGGCAGGAGTAGACGCCGCGCCGGGCGTCGGCGTTCTTCTCCGAGTCGAGCATGTTGCCGGAATTGCCGTTCAGCCAGCCGGGGATGGGGCAGGGCAGATAACGTTCGCACAACAGGTTGATCCACCATTTGCCGCCGATCCGCTTGTTGTAATTTGGGCCGAGGTTGAAAGGGGTCACATGGTCGCGGTTGTCTCCGGCGTACATCAGTTCGGCCTGCATGATCTGCCGCTGGCTGCCGGCGCACTGGACCGCCTTCGCCTTTTCCCGCGACTTGTTCAGCGCGGGCATCAGCATCGCCGCCAGAATCGCAATGATGGCTATTACTACTAATAGCTCGATTAAAGTGAATTTCCTCATGATTTCTCCTTGGTTTTATTGGGAAACTGCCGATGGGACGATGGTATGGACGGTTTCGCCGGGGCGCAGCACCGGCGAAAGCTGACACTTGGAGTGGGAGTGCGGCGGTTCGTCGAGCCAGTCGATTGCCGTCCGGCAGATTTCGCCGACCGGCTGGGCGACGGTGGTCAGCCGGGGCGTGAGGGCTTCTCCGGCGGGAATGCCGTCGAAGCCGACCAGGCTGATATCCCTGCCCGCGACGAGATGCAGCTCCTCGAACGCCTGCAAAGCGCCGAAAGCGCCCGCGTCGGAGATCGCGAATACGGCGGTGAACTCATACGGCCGTTTCAGCCGTTCCAGCATCGCCCGGCGCGCGAACAGGTCGCGCGGATCTTCGGCGCGCACATGGCAGTCGATCAGTTCGGCGCGCAGTCCGGCCAGCTCCAGCGCGTCGCGGAACCCCTGAATACGCGCCTGCGACTGGGGCAGCAGCGGTTCGCAGAGCAGCAGCGCGATGTTGCGGTGGCCGTTGGCGAGCAGATGGGCCGCCGCGAGCATGCCGCCGCGCCGGTTGTCGGAGGTGATGTTGTCGATCGCGATGTTGGAGAGTTCGCAGTCGAGCACCACCAGCGGCCGGGAGCCGAACCGGGCCAGTCTGCCGACCGCTTCCAGTGAAAAGGGTTCGGTCGGCGGCAGGTAGATCACCGCGTCGGCGCGGGGCAGTTCCCGGTCGAGCCGCTCGACGAATTCGCGGTGGCTCCGCACCAGCGTGAATTCGCTTTTCCAGTTGCGGGCTTCGGCCTGATTCCGAAGGGTTTCCAGCAGCAGCGCGCCGTAGTCGCATTCGGGAGCTTGGGGAAAACCCGGCGCGTAGATGTGCAGCCGCCGCCGCCGCGAATCGGCCAGCAGAGTTGCTGCCTGCGCCGTCAGGTAGGTGCCGGAGCCGCGGATGCGCCGGATGAATCCCTGCTGCTCCAGCTCCTTCATCACCAGCCGCAGCGTGGCGTAGCTGGCGGTGATCTCGGCGGCGAGTTCGTGGTCGGTCGGCAGTTTGTTTTCTCCCGCCTCCAGCAGCGAGGCGATCCTGCCGGTCACATAGGCTCTGGTTTCGTCGAACAGGCTTTCCATTTTGCAATGCTTTTGCTAAAAGTGCTAAACTTATTTTATTTGTTATAGCAATATTATACCAAAAAGAGTGGCGTTTGTCAAGTCCCATTGTGAAAAAATCGTTGATTTTCCGTGATTGCCCGGATCAGATCGCCGGGCGGATGGGGTGTCCGGAAGGCGATGGAAAACGTTGCCGCAATCCGGCGTACAGCCCGGAGTAGCGGCGGGCGCAGTCGCGGATGTCGAAACAGCTTTCCGCGCGATGCCGGGCCGCTGCCGCGAGCTGTTCCGGGTGCGGATGCTCCAGAATCCACGCCAGCGCGTCGGCGAGCGATTCCGGCTGGAACGGTTCGGCCAGCGCGCCGGAAACGCGGTCCTCCATGATCTCCGGGATGCCGCCGGTCGCGAATGCCGCCGCCGGAATGCCGCAGGCCAGCGATTCGACCAGAATGTTCGGCAGGTTGTCGTATTTGCTGGCCAGCACCGTCGCGTCGGCGGCGGCATAGGCGGTTGCCATTTGCTGTTCGGTATCGAGGCGGCCGGTGAAAACGGTCGGAATACCGAAATCCGGCATTTTGGTGTTCGATCCGACCGCCAGCAAAAGCAGCGGTTCGGAGAAGCGGCGGGAAAGCCGCCGGAGGGCCGCGGTCAGCTCCGGGCCGCCCTTGTTGCGGTCGGCCGCGTTGTAGGCTCCGAACAGGATGATCCGGGCATTCGGGGGCAGGCGGAGCGTCTGCCGGGCTTTGAGGCGGTCCGACGGGCGGAACACGGCCAGGTCGACTCCGTTGGCGATCGGAGTGATCGGCAGGCGGTGCATCAGTTCGCTGGACTGGGCCTCTCCGGCGATCCAGTTGCTGGGAGCGACGATTTCCGGTGTCCAGCCGTTCCAGTTTTTCCGCTTGCATTTCCAGACCAGCGGCTGCCAGAAACTGCCGTTGGGAGCCGGTTCCCGGTAGCCGGTGACGAAACGCAGGTCGTTGTTGTCATGGTAATGTTCCGTGGCGCAGTAGGGCCAGGTATCGTGCAGTGTCCAGACGACCGGGGCGTGGATTCGCGGCAGGTCCCAGATCGCGCTGGAGGCGCCGTTGATCCAGTGGAGATTCACGACGTCGGGATTTTCCCGGTTGATCCTTGCCGCGATGGAAGTCGGAAAGAGGTTCAAGGATTGCGGAGTCAGGCGGTTGCGGTTGGCATGGCGAAAGGCGAGCGCCTCCAGCCGCTGTTCGATCCGGCAGCGGCAGCGGAAGAGGGCGGGAAGGCGGATCGCCTGCTCGGTGTCGCCGCTCTGTTCGACCAGCATGAACCGGGATTCATGGCCGGTGCGCAGCAGTTCGAGGTGCAGCCGGCGGGCCGCCAGAGCCGCTCCGCCGCGGATGTCGTGATAACAGACGTGGATGATTCTCATTGTTCGCTCCCTGTAAAAGATGTCCGCACATACTTTCCCCCCCGGAAATGTCCAGCTTCTGATTTTTCCGCGATTTTTATCGGGAAAATTCCTCCTGTTATTTGAATAACGTTGATTTTTTTCATATATTGGGAAACCTCACAATTTTTGGGCGAAAAATAAAAAGGGGCGCTTCCGCACGCATTCATACCAAAGCACCGCCAAGCGCTTGAACCAGAAATGCGACGGAAGCGCCCCACTTTATTCCGGGGAATAAAGGGCGCGTTCCTGCGTCGGCATTGTTCACTGGTTCTGAAAATTTTGGCGGTTTTCGGTATGGAACAACGTATTTATCAGATTTTCAGGATGCGATCGGATTTATATTGAAAAATCCCTCCTTTTACAAGACGATAACAGCTGGATTAATATTGAGCGATTCAGCCGAAAAAGCAAACCGATTCGGAAAGAAAAGCCGCTTTTCCGGGAGGATTTTACGGAAAGAGAGTTTCAGGCCGTATGCGGACTACTCCCACCAGCGGCCGGTTTCGGATTGTCCCGGCGTCACGGTTTCTCCCATTCGCGGTGTGAGCAGCGGGATTTCCGACTCCGCCGCGAGTCCGGCGATCTGGCGGATCGACTCATCCCACGGGTGCATCGCAAGGTCGAAGACCCCCCAGTGAATCGGCAGCAGCTCCCTGCCGCGCAGGTCGCGGTGGGCCTGGATGGTCTGGTGCGGAAACATGTGGTTGTCGGGCCAGCGTTCGTTCCAGGCGTCGATTTCAAGACAGGTCAGGTCGAAGGGGCCGTGAGCGTCGCCGATCTCCCTGAAGTGTTTGCCGTAGCCGCTGTCTCCGCCGAAAAATATCTTTTTCCCGTTTGCTTCGAAAATGTACGATGCCCACAACGTCCGGTCGCGGTCTTTCAGCGAGCGGCCGGAGAAGTGGCGGGCCGGCAGCGCGGTGATCTTCACTCCGGCGACGGTTGCGGAGTCGTGCCAGTTGAGTTCGTGGATGCGGTCGGCGGCGATCCCCCAGCCGCGCAGCCGCGCGCCGACGCCGAGCGCGGTCACGAAGGGGACCTTGCTGTCGCGCAGCGCCCGGATGGTGTCGTATTCGAGATGGTCGTAGTGATCGTGGGAGATCAGGATGAAGTCGAGTTCCGGCAGCTCCCGGCGGGGCAGGGGAGGGGCGCAGTAACGGCGTACGATGCCGGGGAGCGGCGCGGCGTTGCCGAAAACCGGATCGGTCAGGAACCGTTTGCCGCCCAGCTCGAAGATCAGGCTCGAATGGCCGAGCCACGTGACGGAAAACTCCGCCGGTTCGGCGGGAAAGGAGCCGCGGTTGCGCGGCACTGTCGGCAGTTCCCGGTCCGGCGCGTTTTCCGAAGAGAACAGAAAACGCCACATGCCGCCGGAGGACGCGACCTTTTTCCGGTCCAGCGTGACCGGCTCCTGATTGACGAATCTGCCGTCCTTATAGTTCGGAAGCGCCGCCCGGCGCCGGATTTCGGCTTCGTCCGGGAGTTCGCCCATGCGCTTGCGGACATTGCAGCAGGCGGCGGCGAACAGCAGGGTGAACACGCCCGCCGCAACCGGCAGCACCACGGTGAAGAATTTTCGTTTCAGTTTTGATTTCGTCATTTCGGCTCGTTCCGGCACATGTGAATATTGCACTAACATATCACCATAAGCCGTTCTTTTCAAACACCGGGCGGGCGGATGGAATTTGACAAATCCGGCTTTTGCGATATGGTAACGGTACGAATGTATCAATTCAACCGCCCGGATCGAGAGGAGGAAGCTGCTGTTATGATCGGAGTGATTTCCCTGCTGCTGGTGATGTATATGCTGCTGTTTTTTACCCGGATTGCGACGATCATCCTGGTCTACACCGGGATTTCGGAGGATGTGGCCCGGTTTCAGTCCCGTTCCGCCGTGACCGGCTGCGGCTTCACGACCGGGGAGTCCGAACAGATCACCAGCCACATCGTGCGCCGCCGCGTGATCGGCAACCTGATGCTGATCGGCAACGTCGGAATCATCGCGTCGATCAGTTCGCTGCTGCTGAGCATGGTCACGGTGAGCCGGAACACCTACGGACTGGACCTGCTGCTGCGGTTCGGAATCCTCGGCGCGGGATTGCTGCTGTTGTGGTACGTGTCGAAGCGGCTCTGGTTCGAGCGGGCGGTGATCCGGATTTTCGAGTTTTTCACCGGTTCGACGATGAAGCTGGCGGCGTTCCGGCAGAACACGTTGTGTCATCTGCCGGACAGCTACCGGATCAGCGAGCTTTATGTAACCGCCGACTCGCCGCTGGCGGGCAAACGGTACGAGGACGCGCTGCCGCTGCTCGGCAAGGTGAAACTGCTCGGCATCCGCCGTTCGGTCACCGACTACGCCGGGGAACCGCAGGCCGCCGACGTGATCGGCGCCGGGAACTCCCTGATCCTCTACGGCAGCCAGCCCGAAATCAACGACCTGATCCAAAGAGGCGAGGTATCGCTGAGGAGGTCGGAGTGAAACTTTTACCGGAGCGGAAGCGGACCGCGTTGATCGGCGGCTTCGCGCTGGTCGCGAGCTGTGTGCTGTGGAGCGGCAATTATGTGCTCGGCAAGCTGATGATGAGCCAGGCCGGGGTTTCGGCGGGTGAAATCTCATTCTGGCGGTTTGTCGCGGCCGGACTGATCATGTTCGCGATTGCATGCGCCACACGGAAAAAGAAGGTATTCGCGCTGACCCGCCGCGACGCCGTCGAAGTCATCGGGCAGGGGATGCTCGGGATGTGCCTGGTGGGGGTGCTGATGTTTCAGAGCGAGAAGCTGACCAGCGCAATCAACGCTTCCATGCTGGATGCGTTGATTCCGGTCGCGATTCTGATCGGCAGTTTCCTGATCGGCCGGAAGCTGACGGTCGGACAGTGCGTCGGAATGGCGGTCAGCCTGTCGGGCTGTCTGCTGGTGATCCGGGTGGTCACGCCGGAGGGGATTCAGTTGACCCGCCTCGGTTTTGCGGACCTGATGATCGTCGCGGCGGCGGCCTGCTGGGCCGGGTATGTGCTGTGGGGAAAAGGTACGCTCAAACGGGTGGATTCACTGGTTTACACCACCTGGGCGATGATTGCCGGGGCGGCGGCCACGCTGGTTTTCAGTCTGCTGTTCCGCCAGCCGTTGAAACCGCCGCTTGACCCGGAGGTGCTGGTTCTGCTCGCGGTTCTGGTTGCAGGGCCGACCATCGGCGCTTTCTGGCTCTGGAACATCGCGACCCGCGACGTGCCGCTGCCTTTATTGAACATCACGCAATACCTGATTCCGGTCTGTGCGATCCTGTTCGCGCACCTTCTGCTCGGCGAACCGCTCGGCGGCTGGCAGGTCGCGGGCATGTTCCTGATCGCCGGCGGCGTCGCGCTCGACCCCGCCGTGCTGGGCAGCTTGAAGCGGGCGGCCGCCCGTCTGAAAAAACGGCTCTGACGGCCTGTCCTTCCTGAAGCGTTTTCGAATCAGTTGCCGGTGAATTCGCCGGTGCTGAGGCTGCCGCCTCCAAAAATTTTATTTACGGATTGACCTGTGGATTCGAAGCCGCCATAAATGAGTAAACTACACGATATCCTATATCATTATTACGTGCCGCCCAATCCTGCGTCACAACTTCTGGTTTAGGTACTGCTCCGTAAAGGTTGTGACAACTTTTTGCGCTACCATCGGCGTAGACAGCATTGATATGGAATGAAGAGCCGGTATAATGATTGGGTAACACGGGATCATCAGCCAAAAGGGCCACATTGAAATAGAAGCTTTTATTATAATTGGGATAGTGTGACAGTTTGCTGAGTTTTTCCATATGACCATCTTGTTTCCCATATGGGCCATAATAGGCGTGTATTGAGTTCGCGAATGGCGTTCCTCCAACACCTTCTTTCTTATCCCATGCACCCCAATTGGGAGAAAAAGTACGATAGGACCAGACATTCGTAGTAGTAGAGGAATCAGCCGGACACATGCCTACCGTTTTCCTCAGTTCTCGCTTGTCATTCTTATCCTTTACATTGCAACTGTACGCCATGTAGAGTGAAACCGCCTGGGTTACATGGTAGGAGATGTCGCTGGTAACGAAATAGTCATTATAATCACCTGCATAAAATGCGATCATTGTACCCTGCTGTTTGAGATTAGCCAGACATTTGATATTTTTCGCCGTCGTACGTGCCTTGTTCATCGCAGGTAACAAGATTGCGGCCAGAATTGCAATGATCGCTATTACAACAAGCAATTCAATAAGCGTAAAATTATTTTTTTCATTTTTCTTTCCTTGCCGTTAGTTTTTTGCTATATTGGGGACAATTCCCCGTCGAAAGTATTGAATGTCCTTAACTAATAATAGCACATCAAGTTTATCTGTCAAGTCTCCTCAATATTTCTATCATCCCTTCCACACAAGATTTGAGACAATATTTTATTTCATCCATATTGCCTTTGAATTATAATCCGTGAAGGGACAAATTATCAATCAAGCCCTTGTAGGGAATACAGCCGGGCATGGCGCTCCCCAGAATGACACGCCCATTACCATGACTGCGGAACGGGGCTTGTTTGACAGAATTTTCCTGCTTGCCGTTGATGAAAAGTTTCAGAGTGCTGTGGTCAGCTTCGATGCGGATTTTTGACCATTCATTGGCTTTGACGGAATTCTTGCTGCGTACAGTTTGCATCCTGATATCTTTTTCATTGTAGGAATCGGCAATGTAGCAACGAATCACCTCAATTTTGCCGTCGGGCAGCAAATTGAGATTGAGACCATCATACCAGCCGCCTTTGTAAACGATCGTTTGTGGTTGACCGCCGATCATATCCGGTTTGATCGAAAGTTCGGTTGTACCGAATCCGCTTAGCGGCCAAAGGCGCGACGGAAGCGTTACCCTTGATGTCCCGTCGAGTTTCAAGGCGCGACCTCCGTGATCATCGTCTGCCAGCATTTTGGCATTCACCCTGAAGTTGCGGTCCCCATAACGGTCTATGATAATTTCATCGATTCCATCAAAATCCCAGACTGCACCACGAGCGCTCAGAACGGATACAGGCGTTTTTACTACAAAGTTTTTTGAGACGGGACAATCCTTTTGAGATGTCAAAGAGTCCGGTTCTCCACGAAAGGCCGGAGCATTACCGCCTTTGGAGGTCTCAAGGGTTTCTCGCGTTACGAGAATAGAGCGATTCACGGTTTGGTTGGTGGCGAATGGATAGAGCGGTTGCGTGAAGAAATAGCGGCCGTCCAACGTTTCAAAGCGGAGATAGAAATTATCGGTCGGCTGCGGATTCGCCGCAAACATGCTGAATTTGACTTCTCCCTGTTTCATCTTCAACGGTTTATCTAAAAAGACTGTACCGACAGCAGAAGTACAGAGACCAAGATCTTGATTGACAAAGCGTTGTTCGCGAATGAGCTTTTCTGCGGGAACAACCGTTTCCTTTCCCTGTTCATTGGTCACAATTAATTTCAGCTCTTGAGTTCCTGCAAGTGTCATTGCCATAAGACCGCTGGAGGAATCGGCAGCCTGAAAAAAATCTTTCCCATAATCGAAAAAAATTGTATTTTGCCATTTGGCTCCCTTTTGCGTTCCCTCCCGGAAAGCATGGAGTAAGCGGCCGTTTTCAAATGTGATGCGTACCGGTTTGGACATTGAGTACAGAAGGACATTCAACAGCATTTCATTTCCCGCAAGTTCGGGAACAAAGACGCCGACGGGTCGATCGTTGCGAAAAAGCATAATACGTTTGAGCTCATCAGGGCTGTCGAACGTGAGCATCGCATCAAGGCGGTTTCCTTGTTGTGCCAACTTGAGAGTGTGCGGAATATCCGCAGTTATGCGGTTGAGCGGCACATTGACAGTGACAGGATTCTGAAGCCAGCTTGAAACCAAATAGATTGGAATTGACTTTCTAGTTACCCGGTACTTCCCGGAGTTTACTGTGAATTCCGGTTGCAGTACCGGTGTGGCGGCAAGCCGGTGCGTCGGGACAAGCCAATCCGTTCGGGCATAGCATCCGGGGGACAGTTTTTTTGCGGGGAGTTTGTATACCGTACGACCGTCTATGTCACGCAGTATGCCTGATATGGTGATATCATCCTGCAAAGATGTGGGCATGCTCAGCGCCTCAAGACGCAGTACTTCGCCGGGGAGAATCTCGTGCAGGTAGCTGACCAGTACATCGGGTTTTTTTACGAGAAGCGGAGTGCCTTTGAGATCCTTGGAATAGAACTTGAGAGTATGAGTCGCGCCAAAAGTAAAAAGGCATTCATTCAAGCCGGTTGTTTCATTCAGATCATTCCAGGTGGTGATATGGGTCCATTCTGGCTTATATTTTTTTGCATCTGCGAAAGTTCGATAAAGACTGTCAAAACAGAGGAATGGGTTGTAGAAATCATTCTCATTACGAGACCAGGTGCCTAGATAACCGGGGTGAAGAGTCGGCATGAAACGTTTGTTGTTCGTTTGGCAGAATGCCGCCAGCAGCCGGTTGTTGTATTCCGGCGCCTTGGCGGCATGTGCCGGAGAATCGAACATGTATAGGCAATCATAAATATCCAGAGTCTCCTGCAGTTGCTTCAGGTTCAGGTCTGTGTTGGGGGTCGGGGCTACATTGCCGATTAAATAGATCGGATAGCCTGCTTCATTCATGGCCGCATGAAGTTTGCGCCAATCTTCACGGCGCCAAGAGCGGCTCCCTGCCTTCTCCCCATGGAGAAACTGATAAGTGCAAACTACGTATTTGTGACCGACCTTAGGATAGTTGGGATGGTTACCGTTGGCACTAAGCAGTTTTTTTAGCCATTTGATCCAGTAATCTGCTGAGATCTTTGTGTCAATACAGAGTCCGATCTGAAAATCGGTTCCTGAGGCGGCTTTAAGATAGTCCGGCAATCTGAAACTCCAATGGGGAATACCTTCATGGGGATCGCCGCCGAAATCCAGAAAGAAGCCGTCAAGTCCATTCTCTTGAGCAATTCGGACTTCTTCCCGTAATGAAGCGATCAGGTTTTCAGTTACTTTGCTTTCTTGCAGCGGAAAGTTGTAGTAATTTACTGGATAACCGGGATTATTGGCCGGATAGAACCAAGGTGTATTGTGAGCCCATACCATTTTGCGGTTTCCAACTTCGGCTCCTGGTACAGTTATAAGTGAAACTGTTCCCGATAGTATGATTCCCAAAAATAATTTTACTTTTCTCATTTCCCTACCTGACTCTGTTATTTTACGAATATATTCTCGCTTTTGCATGGCTGGCTGACTGACAGTCTGTATGAATTGGACTCCTTTGCTATCCAGATGGCGGTGAAGCTTTCACGAGAGGGAGAGATATCACGGAATTTCGTTCAATCAGAATCGGTGGGATTCTGCGAATTCCGAAAGTTCCTCCGGCAAAAACTTCATCAATCCCTGTAGCTAATACTGTTGCCACTTTTTCCGCATCGAAAATGATCGTAGTTAATGTCGGTTGGCTCCGTTCACCGGCCATCTCACCTTGGCAACCGATGATACTGATATCTTTCGGTACTTGATAACCTGTATCTTGAAATGCTCGGATTACTCCCAATGCTGTATAGTCGCTCAGGACAAAGCAAGCAGAGAAATCAACTCGATTTCGTTGTAGCCAGTAAGTGAAAAATTCATAAGATGCACTTTGGGAGGCTTCTCCGCCGGAGAGTTCTATGTCTATCACATGCGGTACAATTCCAGCTAGATACAAATAGTCCATAAAACCGTTGATTTTCTTACGACAAGTTAATCCTTTCGGTTCTGTAATTGCAAGAGCGATTCGGCGATGGCCGCGATTGACCAAATATTTTGCCGCCATCATACCAGCTAATTCTTCCTGAATGTCAAGTATCGCTGCATTTGGAAGCATGATGCCACTGTCAAAGAGGATGAGGGGAAGTTGTAGGGAGGAGAGGCGTTGTAAGCTGGTGAAAGAGAGTTCTTCCGGCCATAGAATCAAGAGATCTGCACTAGATTTATCAATCTGTTCCAGAAAGGAATCACAATTCTGTGGAGGATATCGCAATTCGATATAATGAAAATTCCGACGTTTGGATATCTCCCGCCGGATTGCTTCCGAAAAACGATCCGCATGTTCGCAACACCAATCTACTCTGATGAAAAGGATCCGATACAGGTCTGAGGTAAACTTCCCCGATGCAAATATACCGCTGCGTTCTTCTGAATATATTACACCATTTTCTATCAGCAATTGAAGTGTTCTGCTCAATGTTTGTCTGGAACAACCATATTTCTTCAACAGTGCCCGATAAGCAGGAAGTTGCCTGCCTGTTGGAAGTAAGGCGAATTCATGCTGCAAGATTTCATAAAGTGCCGTAACTTGATGTGCGATTGATTTGGGCATAGCTGGAACCTTCAAAATAATAATTCTTTATTTATATTATATTATTTTTGTACAGTTATTGCAATATTGTACAAAAATAAAGGCTTATCAGCAGTGCTCTGGCGGCGATGCTGAGTGAATTGCGCGAATGCGGTTACCGGGCCGAACTGGTCAACGCCGCGGATATCGAACTTCTGGGGAGCCGGGCTGTGACCGGCGCGATCGCAATCGCACTGGATGACCGGCTCAACGAACGGTGGAGTGAATTGCCGAATCTGCCGCTGGTGCGGCTGAATGCCGCGAGCAGCCACCGGGACAACATTTACAGCGTGAATTCCGACGGTCTGTCCGGCATGAAGCTGGCGGTCGATTTTCTGATCGGTCATGGACACCGGCGGATTGCCTTTCTGAGCGAGGAGCGGTTCGATCGGGAGCTGGTGCTGCCGTCGGGGCGCTACCGGGGTTTCTGTACGGCGATGCGGGCGGCCGGGGTTGTCGAACCGGAGGCGTTCTGCTATTTTTCCAATCGTCCCAGGCCGGTCGGCCGGGCATGGCGCGACACCGGAATCACCGCCGGCATCTGCGTCGGGGAGCTGCACGGCGCGGTGGCGGCGCGGCAACTGTACGAGGAAGGAATCCGGATTCCGGAGGAGTTTTCGCTGCTGTCGCTGGAGCATCCGTCGGTTTCGGAGAATCTGATTCCGCCTCACACTACTCTGTCGCAGGATTTTCCTGAACTGGCGCGCCGGGCGGTGGCGTTGCTCGACAACCTGATCGGCCACAGGGCGGCGACCGATATCATGGTGCCGTACCGGCTGGTCGTGCGCCGCAGTGTGCGTCGCCTGGGACAATAGGCTTGCCGGAGGCGGGGAAATGGAGGACGGATTCCTTTGAAGCCGTATACGCCTGTATCCGGTATTTTTTTATCGAAAAATCGCGGCGGACGGCGTGAAAAATTCCGTTTCCGGTGTATATTATACGGAAATTCAGACTTAATACCCGAGTCCTATAGCAACCAAACCTCAAGGAGAACCAACATGAGTTGTCCGTATCAGTGCTCGCATGAAGTTGAGCAGATGTGCCGCGTCGCCAAAGGCGCCAAGCATGGTCCGGCCCCGATTCCGGAAGAAGGCAAGTGGGTGAAGTCCACCCAGATCACCGATGTCTCCGGCCTGACCCACGGCGTGGGCTGGTGCGCTCCGCAGCAGGGCGCCTGCAAGCTGACCTTGAACGTCAAGGACGGCGTGATCCAGGAAGCCCTCGTCGAAACCCTCGGCTGCTCCGGCATGACCCACTCGGCCGCGATGGCCGCCGAAATCCTTCCCGGCAAGACCATCCTTGAGGCGCTGAATTCCGACCTCGTCTGCGATGCGATCAACGTCGCGATGCGCGAACTCTTCAAGCAGATCGTCTACGGCCGCACCCAGACCGCGTTCTCCGAGGGCGGGCTGCCGATCGGTGCCGGTCTCGAAGACCTCGGCAAGGGCCTGCGTTCGCAGGTCGGCACCATGTTCTCGACCCTTGAAAAAGGACCCCGTTACCTCGAAATGGCCGAGGGCTACGTGCTCGAAATCGGTCTCGACGAGAACAGCGAGATCATCGGTTACAAGTTCGTCCACCTCGGCAAGATGATGGAAGCGATCCGCAAGGGCGTCGAACCCGCGGAAGCCTTCAAGGCCAATGTCAAGAGCTACGGCCGTTTCGACGAAGCCGTCAAAAAGATCGACCCGCGCAAGGAATAAGGAGTTCACATCATGAGCGTACAATTTGAAGGATATGAACGCCGGATCGCGAAAATCGAAAAGGCGCTGAAAGAGTACGGCATCGAATCGCTCGAAGCCGCCCGCAACCTCTGCCTCTCCAAGGGCGTGAACGTCGAGGAAATCGTAAAGGGCGTCCAGCCCATCGCGTTTGAAAATGCCGTCTGGGCCTACACCCTCGGCGCGGCCATCGCGTTCAAGAAGGGCTCCAAGGACGCCGCCGAAGCGGCGGAAAACATCGGCATCGGCCTGCAGGCGTTCTGCATTCCGGGTTCTGTCGCCGATTCGCGTGAAGTCGGCCTCGGCCACGGCAACCTCGCCGCGATGCTGCTGCGCGAAGAGACCAAGTGCTTCTGCTTCCTCGCCGGCCACGAATCGTTCGCGGCCGCCGAAGGCGCGATCGGCATCGCCAAGACCGCCAACAAGGTCCGCAAGGAGCCGCTCCGCGTGATCCTGAACGGCCTCGGCAAGGACGCCGCGTACATCATCAGCCGCATCAACGGCTTCACCTATGTCGAAACCGAATACGACTACTACACCGGCGACCTTAAGGTCGTCTGCGAAAAGGCGTTCTCCAACGGCCCGAAGGCCGCTGTGAAGTGCTACGGCGCGGACGATGTTTCCGAAGGCGTCGCGGTGATGATCAAGGAAGGCGTCGACGTTTCCATCACCGGCAACTCGACCAACCCGACCCGCTTCCAGCATCCGGTCGCCGGCACCTACAAGAAGTGGGCGATCGAGCACGGCCGCAAGTACTTCAGCGTCGCCTCCGGCGGCGGCACCGGCCGTACCCTGCACCCGGACAACATGGCTGCCGGCCCGGCCTCCTACGGCATGACCGACACCATGGGCCGTATGCACGGCGATGCGCAGTTCGCGGGTTCTTCGAGCGTTCCGGCCCACGTCGAAATGATGGGCCTGATCGGTATGGGCAACAACCCGATGGTCGGCGCTTCCGTCGCCGTCGCGGTCGCGGTCTCCCAGGCGAAGTAACCGCTCTGCGGTTCAAAAGGGGCTGTTGCAAAACCTCACATGGCTTTGCAACAGCCCCGACTGGATCAGTTTTCCGGCATTGCGGTGCTGATGCCGTACTCTTCGCAATAGCGGTGGTACAGATTGCCTGCCGCGCCGTAAACGGAGTTCGGGCTCATGAAATGGGAAAACTCGAAAGTGATCACCTTCCGGACTCCGGCGGCTTCCGCCGCTCGCAGCTTGAAACGCATTTTTTCCCATTTGATCGGCAGAAAACGGATCGGCATGTCGCGGTCGAAACTTTCGCAGTTGCTCCAGCATTCGATGCCGTACTTTTCCGCCAGCTGGCGGTTGACGGCCAGATAGTCGCTCAACTCGTGAAATTCGCAATGCCCGTCCTGAAACGCGACAGTGTCGACGCCGTCGCGGATCAGTGAAAACATTTCATCCCATTCTCGCTGATGGTCTTCGAGGGAAACGGATTGTTTCCGGTTTTCCTTGACGCCGTCGATCAGCGGAGAGATCAATACCGGCAGCCCGCCCGACACTTCCTTGCAGCATCTGCCGAGTTCCCGGTAGAGGGTCGCCACGCTTTTTCGGCCCCGGCTGATCTCCTGCGACAGATACCAGCCCGCAAACGATTTATGATGTCCGTAACGGAGCCAGGCTTCCTCCACTACCTGGAGATTGAGCTCCAGCTCCTTTTCCGGATGGTCCGAATGCCAGTGACACCAGGAGTCGTAAGTGCCGAAAAAGAATTTCATGCCCAGCTCGTCCGAAAGTTCGAGAAACATTTCAACCAGATCCGCCACAGGTCGGTAACAGTTCTGGCGCCGCATCAATATTTCCGAGGGATAGGTCAGCCACTGTTTGAGGCCGCACCGGATCATGATCACGGTGTCGATTCCGATGGAGCGCATATTCAGGAAATCCCGCCGCCACTCCCGCCGCCCCCAGTTCTGGTGCGGAATGTCATACGAGATTTCATCCAAGAAAGTTCCGGTTATTTTCATTATTTGAATCCTGTGATTGAGAGGAGAAGATCGCGATGGATCGAATTCTGCCGGATGCAGTTTTACTTTTTGCCGATTGAATCAGCGAGGCCGCTTACGCTGACGCCGGGGCCGGCTGCGAACTGTTTTTTCAGGAACGGCCCCGGGCTTTGGACAGTATTGCCGGAAAGTTTCAGGTTCCGGGTATGAATCGCCCAGATCAGGGCATCGCAGTCCAGGCCGCCGACAGGAGAGCTGAGGCTCCGGTCCGTCATCGGAGCGATGAACCGGTTGTTCCGGATCGTCACATCTTCCGCGGTGGAGAGGACGATATTCGGGCCGTCGTTGTATTCGAAGCGGTTGTTTTCGATCAGGATGTTCCGGTGTCCTTCGCCGTGTTTTCCGAGGGGCACGTAACGGCCCGCCCAGTTGTAGACATTCAGCGTACCGGTCCAGCTCAGGCAGTTGCCCCGGTTGCAGGCCCGGAAAACATTGTTGCGTACAGTCAGGTTTTCAGCGTAGGGGCCTTCGCTGAAACTGTAGAACTCCGGCATCACATCGACCGCCGCTCCGAGAATGTCTTCGAACAGGTTGTTTTCAATCACGCCGGAAGCCCGGATCAGGCAGCCGCGCCCCCGCTTGTTCTTGAACGTGCAGTTGCGGACGGCAAAGCCGTCGCCGTGCCGGGAAAGATTCGAAATGTAGTTCCCCGGCTGTACTGCCGGCGTATCCCGGTCGAAGGTCAGCCGGTAAACCGGGTGTGCGCCGGGGGCCGGATAGGCGATGCTGCGATATTTGTATGCTTCCGCGGGTTCCTGATAGTCCGTAAGCTGTTCGATGGAGGTGATTCGGGCGCTTCCGGTCTTCATCAGGCCGAAATCGTAAAAGCCGATTTCGTCACCGTTGTATGCGACGAGATGCTGGGCGGCAATCACGATCGAATTGCCGGAACGTTCCAACACGAAATAAAGTCTGGAAGCGATGTTGACCGCATCGTCGTGCAGCCCTTCGAACAGGCAGTTTTCCAGTGTCGGCCCGTTTTTGACCCCCAGGCTCATGAAACCGTCGGCGGAACCGGAGAGCAGCGGGCGCTGTATCGCTCCTTCCGGGGCCGGGGCGTAAGTCACGGTATAATTGTAATAGTTGCCTCCCTCGCCGCCGAATTCCAGTACGGCCGCTCCTTTGGCGTTTTTGATCGTCACGCCGGTGAACTTCAGTTTTTCGCAGCCTTGAACGGCGACTTCGTGTCCTTCGTGGCGGCGCCAGACGATCATGTCGCCGGGGAAGACGGTATTCGGCCTGATTTCATTTTCGTTGATATGAAATCTTATCAGATTCGGCGAAACCGGTTCCGTCACTCCGTAAATCACCATTTTAAGGTTCTTTTTCATGCGGCGTTCCACCGGGTCGAAGACGTTGAGGACATTGGGCACATAGCCCGGGGCGATTTCGGTGGAGTACCCGTCGTGCGGTTTTACGTCGATCTGCCGGCAGTCGGCGGAAACCCTGACGATGCTGCCCTGCGCGAACGGCGGTATCCGATTGACGAGTGTTGCGTTGCGGAATGTAAGGTTGCGGCAGCCCTGAAAAGCAAGACCGGTTTTGAAATCGCTTTCAAAAATAAAGGTGGAGCCGGAGCAGTCGATTACGAAGTCGTTCAGGTTTCTGAAGATAAGATGGTCTGCGGCCTGTTCCGGCGCTTTGATGCGGTAGACGCCTTCCGGGATCACCGCTTTATCGGCGCCGCTTCGGGCTGCGTCTGAAACGAATTCCTGAATATCAAGGGCAAAAACTCCGGCGGCGGCCGCGACGGCCAGCAAAGAGAGTAATGTTTTCATCGAAGAAGTCCTCGGTTGTCAGTTGGCGGCGTTCAGCCCGGAATTGTACCAGTACTGGAGATTATAGGCGGATTGCTGCAGTTCTCTGCCGGATGCCAGCCCGGCATGGCCGTCCGCGAACGCAACGGAGGAACGGCCGGAATGCGTTTCGGTAATGGCGGTCCCTTCAAACTGTTCATTGAAGCGGAATCCGAAATGGCTGAATCCGGGCCCCTCAAACGCCGATTGCGAATCGGCGAAAATGACGGTTTCCGTCGGGGCCCTCATTCGCTTGGCGTTGAGGACGCAGGGGCTGTAATTGTCGTTGATCAGATAATTTCCCAGTTTTTCGGCGCGCTCTCCGGTGGGGGCGCCGCTGATGTCCATGCCGTAGGTGCTGTTCGTATAGAAGCTGAGGATGTCTTCGAATTTCACGGCTCCGGCAACCGATACGGATTGAAGCGCGGATGGGCAAAGCAGAGTCGCCGGAGTCGTGTAAGCTCCCTCGAATCTGTCCGGATTCGGCTTGAATCCGGTCAGGATCATATTCCATTTTACCGGGAAACCCCACCCGTAGGCTTCGGACCTTACAAGGTAAATCCCGTCATAGTCATCGCCGTACTGTACTTGGGCCAGCATTGTCTGTTTTTTGTTGTTGACGCATGAGATTGCGCGGCTTTTCTCCCGTGCCTGATTCAGCGCCGGCAGCAGCATTCCCGCGAGAATTGCTATGATTGCTATCACAATGAGCAATTCTATAAGGGTGAAATGAGAAAAATTCCTGTTCATGAAAAACTCCATTTTTTACTCGGTTAAATGTATGCGGTCAATATTCAACTCGATTGATATACGGGGTGTTTTACTTCATGATTCCTCCTTCTTCCGGAAGCCGTTTTCCGGAAATCCGGTTTTGCCTGCCCAGGTTGTATTTCGTTTCCCTGTCGCTCTTTTCGCTTTTTAATTATACCATATTTCCCTTGCGGAAACAATGAAAATCGGGAGAAAGTCTTGCGATAAAATGCAAAAAATGAAAACTTTTGCAGAAAATTTTCCCATCGGTCCGCCGCCGGATATTGCAAAAGAGGCAAGACCGTGTATTGTACCGGAAGATCTGGATTTATCGATAGTTGCGGGAATTGATGATGGCATCCTCTCTGAAAGATATTGCCGGGATGACGGGATACTCCGTTTCCACGGTGTCGCGGGCTCTTGCCAATGCCGTAAACGTAAGGCCGGCTGTTCGCCGGAAGATTGCGGCCGCTGCCCGGGAGCTGGGATATCGCACTTCTTCGTCGCGCATTTTTCTGATCTGCGAATCGCTGGTCCCTTCCATTTATTACGATCACGCGGTCGCTCCGCTGGCGCAGATTCTCCGGAGCGCCGGTTACACCCTTGAACTGACCGACAGGCATGGAGTGGAGCTGATTGAGGATCGCAGCGTTGCGGGCGTCATCTCCATGATGGTTTTTGACGGATTGGAACGCTACTGGGGAAAGCAGTATACCATTCCGCTGGTTTGCATCAATACGAGCGCTGCCCATTTTGACGGCATCTGTTCGGTGATGAACGATGATGGCGACGGAATCCGGAGGATGACGGAGTACCTGATCGGACTGGGACATCGTAAAATCGGCATTTTCGGCTGGTTTCTGTGGCCCGGCAGTTGCTCCGGAGCGAACCAGTATTATGAAACACGTTTGAATGTGTTTCAGCAGGTGATGAGAGCGCATGGTTTGCGCGATGATTTTATCGCCGCCCGTTCGGAGGGGGATGAACTGGCGGCGTTGATCAAACCGCTGCTGGATCAGGGAGTCACCGCGTTTATCGGGAATGGCGAGGATGCGGGGCTGGAGCTGCTTTATGCTTTGCGTGTGCTGGGCAGGCGCGTGCCGGAGGAGGTTTCGGTCATGAGCTGGATGTCGCCGCAGTTCCGCTGTTTCGCCTGGCCGGTTCTCTCCGGCGTGATGCAGAATTTTTCCGAAATTGCCGCAAATGCGGCGAAACTTCTGCTTGACCAGATCGCCGGCATAAGGGAGGTGCGGGATGTGATCATCCCGCCTCACTGGATCAGCGGAAATTCGGCAGCCGCTCCGGGGAAAAAGACGGATGCCGTTTCCTGAATACCGGGTTTCCGCGGATTAATGAAAGGAGTTTTCGGGGCCGGGGAAGCTGCCGTTGCGCACGTCGTTCGCATAACTTTGCAGGGCTTCGCGGGTGATCCGGCCGAGTTCGGCGTAGCGGCGGGAGTGTTTGGGGGTGAAATCCTCGAAAAGGCCGAGCACGTCGTTCAGCACCTGAATCTGTCCGTCGCACTGCACGCCGGAACCGATTCCGATGGTCGGGATGGCCAACGCTCTGGAAAGCTCGCCGCCGAGGTCGGCGGGCATGCATTCGAGCACCACCGCGAAAGCTCCGGCCGCTTCGACCGCCCTGGCGTCGTCGAGCAGCTTGGCGGCGGCTTCGGGGGTGCGCCCGGTCACGCGGTAAGTGCCGCTGGTCTGGATGCGCTGCGGCAGCAGGCCGATGTGGGCCATCACCGGGATTCCGGCGTCAACCAGCCGGGAGATCAGCGGATTGAGTTCGGCTCCTCCTTCGAGCTTGACCGCGTCGGCCCCGGCCTCCTTGATCGCGCGCCCGGCGTTGCGCAGCGCCTCTTCCATGCTGACCTGATAGCTCATGAAGGGCATGTCGAAGATCACGAACGCATCGGGAGCGCCGCGCCGGACCGCCTGCGTATGGAAGATCGCTTCATCCATGCTCAACGGCAGGGTGTTGCGGTAGCCGAGCACGGTCATCGCCATCGAATCGCCGACCAGCAGCATGTCGATGCCGGCGGCGAACGCGGCGGCGGCTCCGGGGGCGTCGTAAGCGGTGATCATCACGATCTTTTCTCCGGCTTCCTTGCGTTTGCGGTAGGCGCTGACATTGACTTTGGTTTTATTGCTCATGGGGACGGCCCTCCTTGTCGAAGTGTTGATTTTCAGTTATTTAATATACATGCGGCGGGAGTTTTTTTCAATTGAGCCTTGTATTTGCGGGGGATGATGGTATCTTTCTATAGTGAAGAACCTGTTTTATGAGGAGAATACCATACCATGAAAAAAGAAAAGAAAAAACGCCTGCACCGGATTGCGGAGCGGGTGAAGCGTCGCAAGGCGGAGCGGATCGTCGATACGGTCGAAGGAAAACTCACGGTCACGCCGACCGGATTCGGATTTGTGGCGCTGCCTGCCGACGAGGCGGGGCGGCATCCCGACGACATTTTCATCCCGCCGCAGTTTGTCGGAGAGGCGATGGACGGCGACGAGGTCAAGGTGGCGATCCTGCCGCCGCGCGAGGATGTGCCGGGCGACAGCCGCGGCCCCGCCGGGAAGATCGTCGCGGTGCTGAAACGGGCCCGTGAGGAGTTCGTCGGCGAACTTCAGGAGGGCGGCAGGATCAAGCCGCTGAACCGGCGCATGCCGGACGATATCGAAATCACCGGCTCCCGCCGCGGCGCGAAGCCCGGCGACTGGGTCAAGGTCAAGCTGCTCGGCAGCGAAGGCGGCAGCTGGCAGGGGGCGATCACCGACGCGATGGGCAAGGCCGGCGAAATCGCCGCCGACCTCGACGCGGTGATGGCGGAATTCGACCTGTGCCCGCGTTATTCCGAGGCCGACAACGAGGAAGCTCTGAAGATCGTGCCGCGTGAAATCGAGCGCGAGGACTGCACGAAACAGCTGACCGTCACGCTCGACCCGATCGATGCAAAGGATTTCGACGACGCGCTGTCGATCATGCCGGGCGAAAAGCGTACCGAAGTGATCGTCGGAGTGCATATCTCCGATGTGGCGGCGTTCATCGCGCCGAAGTCGAAGTTCGACAAGGAGGCGGAAAAGCGCAGTTTCAGCTGCTATCTGCCGGGGCGGACGCTGCCGATGCTGCCCGCCGCGCTGACCGCCCGGATCAGCCTGCAGGCCGGACAGGTTTCCAACGCGCACACGGTGTTCCTGACGGTGGAGCGTTCGAGCGGGAAAATCCTGAGTTTCCGCCGCGCCCATACGAAGATCAAAGTCGATCACCGGCTGAATTACGAGGAGGTGCAGGAATTCATCGATCACGGCACCGCCCCGGCGGACTGGTCGAAAAATTTGCAGTCCAAACTCAAACAATTGGTCGAAATCACCCGCAAGATGCAGGCGTACCGCAAAAAGACCGAGGATTTCATCGATCTGGCGTTGCCGGAGGTGCGGATTCTGTGCGATGAAAAGACCAACAGGATCGTCGGGCTGGTCAGCAAGGTGCCGCGCGAATCCGAAAACGTGGTCGAGGAGTGCATGCTCGCGGCCAATTCGGCGGTCGGAACCCAGCTCGGGGAGATCAGTGTGGCAGGGCTGTACCGGGTCCACCCGGAGCCGGAAGCGGAAAAGATCGAGGAGTTCACCGCGAATATGCAGGAGATGTTCGGCATCACGCCGGGCGACCTTTCCAGCCGCAAGGCGTGCAACGCATTCCTGAAGAGTCTGCCGGACGATCCGAAGCGGCCGATCATCCTGAGCCAGTTGCTCCGTTCATTGCCGCGCGCGTATTATCTGGAAAAGCCCGCGCTGCACTTCGGGCTGGGGAAGGGGAGATATTGTCACTTCACAAGTCCGATCCGGCGCTATCCGGACCTGATCGTGCACCAGCAGCTGTGGAACTACGACACCGGGGCGCGGACCAGATCCACCGCGACGCTTGCCAAGGTGGCGCTGGACTGTTCGACGAAGGAAGAGAATAACGACAACGCCTACTTTGCCGCGAACGACCGGCTGAAGCTGCGCTTTTTGCAGGAGAAGCTCGAAGCGGGCGGCGACCTGACTTTCGACGGAGTGATCGCGAAGGTGACTCCGGCGGGCTTGCAACTGGATGTGAGCGAGCTGGGCATCTACGGCTTCATCCCGAATGAGCAGCTCAAGGGCAGCTCTTACAAGAACGAACACGCGCGCCGCCGGGAGGCGGAGAGCGCGGAGTGGAAGCCCGGCAAAACGATGCGGGTGCGGCTGGCGTCGATCGACTTTGTGCGGGGAAGCGCAGTGTTCGTGCCTGCCGGGCGGTGACGGGTACTCCGCGTCGGCACGTTGCCGGTCGTGGTTCCGGGGCGGAAACGTCGGTCGCCGGGGGGATTGACGCATACAGCGCCAACTTTCCGGACGGCAGGCTTTTCCCGTTCATATAACCGATGAATCCGAAAGGGGAAACTTACAATGTGGAAGAAACTTATCATCGGCCTTGCCGCCTCCGGAGCAGTTCTGCTGTTGAACGGTTGCCTGAGCGTACCGATTGTGAACCTGAAAACCGAAAGCTGTCCCTGTGGAGCGCGGAATCAGCAGGAACGGCAGGTTTCTGCCGAAGTGCTGGCGCTGATGCGGCAGGAGGCCGAGTTATTGGAGTCGCTGGCGCAGGTCAGGGAGGGGGGCTATAAAGCGGGTAATATGCCGCTGAACGAATTGCAGCAGAGCCGGTTGAATGCGGCTTTGGCGCGTCTTGCTTTCTGGCGGGCGGAACGGGGACTGCCGGAGAAGCCGGGCGCTGCGGAAGCCTGGATTGAGTTTCTGAATAAACAGGCTGTTGCAGAAGATTTGGAGACGAAATATCAGAGTGGTTCCGTTACACAGAGCGAATTGATTCCGGTACAGGCTGCTGCGAAACATGCAGAACGCAAATTCAGGGAGCAGCCGAAAGCGGTTCGGGAAAATGTGAACTTCGTGAAAGCTGCCGACGCGTGGAAAGTCGCGCCGGATATGGCGACGCTTCGGGCGATGTTCGAGGCGGAAACCGCCGCCGGCGAGCTACCGGAAGCGGAGAAGTAGCGCGTTCCGGTTGATCTGCCGCCGAATTGTTTTTTCGCGCCTGTCCGGATATGGGAAGCCTGCCGTTTTGAAGGCAGGCGAGTCTTGCGGTCTCCGACCCTTGTGCGCTGCGGTAGGCAAGGCGTCCTTGCAGCCCGACCGGATACTTCCCGGGGGGTAAGTACAGCTTATGAATCTGTCATACCCATTATTAAACCCCGGTTTTGTAATTTTTACGCAGTAAAAATACCGAACCAGGCGCCGGCACCTTGCCGGTCTGGGGGGACCGGGGGGCGAAGCGCCCCCGGCCGCCGGAGGCAGGTGTTACCGCTTATTGGCGGATGGTTTGGCGGAGAGGCCGGGGATTTTCAGCGGTTGCCGTTTCGGTGTGCTGTCGACCATCGGCTTGGCGATGAAGCGCCCTCCGGCAAGCTGGTTCAGCAGCGAACTGGGCATTTCCCGGGTGTAGCGGATACGCCGCACCTCTTTCTGGCCGCCTTCAAGCGGCTCCGCGACGATCAGCACGCCGAATTTGTCGATATTGTACCGCTTGACCAATTCGTCGCAGTAGGTTTTCTCGCGGGTGGAGAGCTTGCTGATGTCGGCGGGATAGTCGACCAGCAGCAGCACGTAATTGTTTTCGACCGGCTTGAAGGTCGGCTGCGCCAAGACGCGTTTCAGGTTGTCGCTGGTGATGTCGCCCTCTTTCAGAAACACGATCAGCAGTTGTTTTTCCTCCTTGCGCGCCTTTTCCCCCGCGGTGCTGATATCGACTTTCCAGGAGAGGCCGTAGGCCTCCTTGTCATACTGGCGCTGCATGTGGTAGATCAGCCAGTCGCCGTTGAGCCAGCACCAGTACAGGCCGACGGCGAGGACGATCAGAAAGACGCCCCAGATGATCCGTTTGACCAGAATATCCAATCCGGCGATTGTAACTCCCATTCAGCTCCTCCTTTATAATGTATATAATAGATAACATTCTGATTATTATTGTGTTACCTGAAAATCAGGCTGCATGCGGTTAATTATGGCTGATTTTTCCGGCTTTGTCAAGGGGGTGGGAGGGAATTTTTCGGAAAAAAGTGGTGTTACGGGGGATTTTCGCCGGAAAACCCCGGAAAACCAGGCTCCGCCGCTTGACTTTTCCGGCAATCGGAGGGATATTCTGCTGAATACTTTTTCCCGTAACGTAAGGCGGCGGCTTCAAGCAAAAAAGAAATTTCAGCATGGCGGACTATCACTATCTCGACGGCGTTCACGATCTCTCGCTCCCGGACTGGGGGCCTTACTCCAAAAAGTATTTCGGAATCTCCCACCTCGCCGACCGCGCCAGGGGCATGCGGTTCGACTTCACGGTGATGCCGGGCGTCTACCGGCGGCAGCTCGGGATTCCCGACGTGCTGCGGCCCGCCGGCTACCTGCCGTGGAGTGTCGCGCCCGACCTTCAGGACTACGCCTACCGCCAGCAGCTCGAAGCGAAAGACCGCATCTATGCGGATATCTCCTTCGCCCGGTGGGAGGAACACCTGCGGGTGGTCCGCTGCCGCTGCGTGAATCACGGGGTGCTGGACAGCGCTTTCGCGGTCCACTTCATCGCAAGTTTGGAGGCTCCGCCTGAAAAGACGGTCGAACCGGTCCTGCCGGAGAACTGCGTCTGGATTGATGCGCTCGACCATATCGGGCTGAACCGGGTGAAGATGCGGCCGCAGGACGGGCTGGTGTTCGACGCGCTGCGCCGGGGCGAGCGGCGCGAATCCGGTACGGTACGGGGCGGCTGTATCGGGGGATTCGGACAGGAGGACGGGGACGTTCTGCTGCTGCCGCTTCCGGCGGGATTGCCGGAAAAGGTTGACGTGGCGCTGCGCTGCAAGGTCGCGGCGGGCGAACGGCTCGGCATTGCGCTGAACGGAGTTTCCCGCATGGCGGCCGGAACGGGCGAGTGGGAAATCGTGGAGTTCAACCAGATTCCGACTGCCGCCGGAGTGGTGGAAATCCGTTCCGCCGGAGGCGCGGAGCTGGCGGTGGACGGCGTCTCGGCCGGGAAGGGGGCGGCGGAAGTGTCGTTCATCCCCGCCCGCGAGAATGTGACGCCGGAGATTCAGCCCGGTCCGGTGCCGAACTCCCGGATGATCGGATATGAAGCCTGCAAACAGGTCTACGGTGTCTGGTGGAGTTTCGATTCCGATTTCGTGGTCCACTACCGCTCGGAGCGGATGAACGACCTGCTGCTTTACGACGATTGCATTCACCAGCCGTTCTTCGGCGGCAGCCGTCTCGGAAACGGCAGGGGGCAGGACTGGGTGGATCTGGTGATGCAGCCGCTGACTGCCGCGCCGGATGGCTGGAGCGATGTGTATGCGGTCGTCTGCGACGGCAGCCGCGAGGAGGTGGAAGCCTTCCTGCGCCGCGCCGCGGCTGAATGCGATAAACTGCCGGAGCTGGTCGCCGCGTCGCAGCGGCGCTACTGGTCGCCGGAGCCGGTCGAGATGGGGCGCAAATTCTGTTTCAGCCAGGAGCGGCTGGCGTCGGTCACGCTGACCAACGTGGTCTACCCGACCTATTTCAAGGGGCGGAACGTGCGGCATCATACGCCGGGGCGGCGCTGGAACAGCCTGTACACCTGGGACTCCGGCTTCATCGGCCTCGGATTGTTGGAGCTGGGCAAGCGCCTCGCGGTCGAGAACCTGAATGCGTACCTGACCGAACCCGGCGACGACGAATGCGCGTTTATCCATCACGGTTCGCCGGTGCCGGTGCAGTTCTATTTGTTTTCGGAGCTGGCGAACCGGACGGGAGATACGGAGCTGATCCGCTATTTCTATCCGAAACTCAAACAGTATTATGAATTTATGGCGGGCCGTTCCGCAAGTTCGACCATGCGCGGCCCGAACCGCGACGGACTGATCCGCAGCTGGGACTATTTCTACAATTCCGGCGGCTGGGACGACTATCCGCCGCAGTGGTTTGTGCGCGAAAACAACCTGCGCGATCCCGCGCCCGTGATCGGCAGCGCCCATGTGATCCGCTGCGCCCGGATTCTGGCGGCGGCGGCCCGCGAGGCCGGTTTCGATGCGGATACGGCGATGTACGAAGCCGATATCGCAAGCCTTTCCATGCTGCTGCAGGAATATTCGTGGGACGGTGAGGCCGGTTATTTCAGCTACGTCCGGCACGACGCGGAGAACCGCCCCGCCGGAATCCTGCGACACGTTCCCTCCGGCGCTAATTTCAATATGGGGCTGGACGGCGCCGCGCCGCTGCTGGCCGGAATCTGCACGCCCGCTCAGAAAGCCGGACTTTGGGAAAAACTGTCAAGCGAAGAACACTGCTGGACGCCTTTCGGCCTTTCGACGGTGGATCAGGCCGCGCCCTACTTCCGGCTCGACGGCTACTGGAACGGTTCGATCTGGATGCCCTATCAGTGGTTTTTCTGGAAAGCCGCGCTCGACGACGGGCAGGCCGACTTTGCATGGCGGATCGCCGAAACCGCGCTTGGGGTCTATGAGAAAGAGTGCCGCGACTCCTACGGCTGTTACGAACAGTTCAGCGTGGTGTCGGGGCGCGGCACCGGCTGGCATCACTTCTCGGCGCTGTCGGACCCGGTTCTGTGCTGGTTCGGCGCGTATTTCGTGCCGGGGCGCCTGACCGGCGGGCTTGATACGAGAATCCGCAATTTGCAAACCGGCGATGACTGCTGGTCCGCCGATATCGAAATCGACGGCCCCGCCGGTGAAACCAGCACTCTGGTCGCCGTGACCGGCGGCGGCAGCTGGCGGGCGGAATTCAGCGGCAAACCGCTGCCGGTTCGCGACCGGTTCCCCGGAACGGTCGAAATCGACCTGCCGCGCGCCTCCGCCGGTTCCCTCCGCCTCCACCGTTGCTGACGGCGGAGTTTACCTCCGGCGGCCGGTGGTGCTTCGCCCCTCGGTCCCCCCGACCGGCAAGGTGCCGGTGCCGGGTACGGTTTTGAATTTTTACTGCGTAAGAATTGCAAAACCGGGGTTATCATCTATCAGTTTATTTACTCTACCGGCGGTACTTGCCACCGGAGGTAATTGTGCGCTATGCGCCCAGCTACCGGAGGTGCGATTGAAAATCAGGCCGCGTAGCGCACAAGGTCTGCCGCCCGTGAGGGCGGGCGGACCCGCCTGCCTTCAAAACGGCAGGCTTCCCATGCGATTCGCCTCCGGCGTAACGATGACGATTTTCCGGTGATCCAAAAACGGCGGCAATTTTTTTATTTGCCTCTGAAAACATAAGTGCATAAAAGGTCAATCAAGATGCGTAAAGAGTCAATGACTTCATGTTGCTTCCGATGTATAATATAAATGGAACCGGGAGCCGGAGTTTTCTGTGAAACCTTTTTTCCGTGAATGAGCGCCAAAATCTATTAACTGTTGAAAGGGATGGATTTATGTTCTGTATTGCTCCGAAGGTTGCAGGAATGCTTTTGCATGCCGTGCATTCAAATCGACATGCCGCTCTATGCGGAAGAGAGAGGCACGCGCGCGGAAAAGCGGCGATTGCCGCCGCCGTCCGGATGAACCGCCGTTCAAGGCCGGTATGTGCAAAATTCACTTTGATTGAATTGTTGATCGTGATTGCAATTATTGCGATTCTGGCGAGTATGCTGCTGCCGGCGCTGAACAAGGCGCGGGGAAAGGCGAGGGCGGCGAAATGCACTTCGAATCTGCGGCAGATCGGAACCTCATTTATGGCATATTCGGGGGATTTCGGAGATTACATGATGATCGCGGACATTCCGTCGGATGACGGCGCCGGTTACTACTCGTGGGTCAGGATTCTGTTTGACCGGGGCTATGTGCCGGGACGGTTCGACAAAAATTTCAACTCCGAACTGGGGGCGAACAATTCAAAGGGGGGAATCTTCCGCTGCAACGACCACATCGACCAGCAGCCGAGCTACGCGATCAATACGGGGATCACCGCCGGGCCGACTTCGCAGTTCTACCGGCGGAATGCCGATTCCGCCGGCAATATGATCTGTTACTTCTATAAAGTCAACCAGATCAGGCGGCCGAGCCGGTGTCTGTACGCGACCGACAGCGAGAGGGCGACGCCGAGTGCGAGCACCTATTGGACGAACCGCAAGGCGTTCCGGGATGTTCAGGACGCGATACCGGCGTTCCGCCATTCGCGGCGGTCGAATATGCTGATGGCGGACGGGCATGTGGAGTCGTACAGCCGCGGTGAAATTCCGACGATGGGGAATATACGCACCGATGATTATTTTTTCATCGCACGGGGCAATTGATTGAAACTTGATTCGATAACCGGGAGAACAATATGAAATTATGGTTGACGGTGTGCTGTTGCGTGCTGATGGCGGCGGCTTATGCGGAGATGCGGATCTACCGCCTGAGCGAGTTCGGGCCGGTCGGAACGGCCGGAGAAGCGAAAGCAGCGATCCGAAAAGCGGCGGCGGCGTTGAAAACGGGCGGGATTCTGGTGGTGGACGACGCGGTGGCGGCGGCGTTCATGCCGGAAAGCGTTCCGCAGGGACGGCTGGGGGAACCGGGCGTATTCATCATCGATCTGCGGCGGGGAAAACTGCGGATGGTTCCGCCTTCGCTGGGCTTCCGCATCCCGCAGAATCCGAACGGCTATTCGGCGTTCATGCTGGACCGGACGATCAATCAGGGAGCGATGAATGTGCACGGCCTGAATTCGATTCTGCGCATCTCGGATCAGGTCGTCAAGGGGACGACCTCCTACTTCCAGTACGTCGGGCGGACCGAAAAGACCAGTGACCCGGAAACCGTGAAGGTTCACGTCCCGACGGTCAAAGGACTGTACGCCGGGCTGGAGCTGATCGCGCAGATGGGCAAGGAGAGCGTCGCGTACAGCGAAAAAAGGTTCAGTTCGCAGTTGACCGCCCGGGTGGAGGAGATCGGGCTGGACGGTGCGACGGATCACTGGATCATCCTGCGCAAGACCGATCCCGCCGGGGCGTGGGGTGAAGTGGTCAGTTTGTTCAACAAGAGCAGCGCCAACAGCATTCTGATCAGCGAGGTGAACCACGCCGACCAGGAGAATTTCGGGACGATTTCGATCGACAAGCACGCATACGGGCAGGGGGACAATTTCGGAGTCGGCATCACCTATATGTACATGGGCAATGTGATGTCCACCCGTGCCGACGAGTGCGGCAACGCCTACACCGCGAACATCTGGCATCGGCTGAACTCCTTTATCGGCAAAGTGGAGCAGTACGATGCGAAAACCGGAATTCTGCAATACGATGCGGCGGCTTCCAACGCCGGCACGCTGGGGACCTCGCGGCCGCTGATCAACCTGAATCCGAAGAAATGGATCACCTCCGGCAAAATCGCGGTGGAGGCGAACTATTCCGAGGGCGGCGCGATCGATCCGAAAGGCTACGTGCGCGGCGTCAACACCGGCTGGACTCCGGAGATCGTCGGGCGCTTCCTTGCGGTGGACGAACCGGAGGAGTACGCGGGCAATCCGCCGAAGGGCTTCTGGAAGGGGGCGCTGAAAGGACGCAAGGTGCGCCGCTGGTGGTACATCCGCAAGTACGAAAAGGTCAACGGCGAGGATCGGCTGTGGGTGGAACGCGTCTGCTACACCGTGTCCGACAACGCGACGCCCACTCTGATCAACGAGCGGAACTACCGCCGGGAGCTGGCGTACATTATCGCTCCCGGAGCGATGGTGGCCGATGTGAGCCGGGGCTTGCCGGATATCCGCAAACACGAGTTCAAGGGCGATTCCGTGAAGCCGGGAGTTTCGCGGCTGCTGGTGCTGGCGCCGGGAAAGGACGGCGCGGCGACCTTCGCGCCCGGCGATCCGGTGGAGCAGGCGGTGGGAGCCGATCCGAGCCATCCGAACGGCTACCGGGTGCGGCACCGCGAGGCGATGCCCTCCGGTTCCGGCAACAGTTACAGCTTCTACTCGGTCAACAACGGCGCGTATCCGGTGCGGGCGGCGCTGCGCGTGGACGGTTGGCATGACCGGATGCAGGTGGCGCACCACAGCAAATATTTCCATATCATCGACGTCGGAACGAGCTGCGACTACGGCATCCGGTTCCGCGACGCCGTGAAAAAGGCGGCGCTGTATATGGAAAAGCCGGGGCACAGAATCGCGTGGAAGACCGCCTCCGGCAATGTGGCGCTTTCCGCCGTGCCCGGCGCGCTGTCGCTGAACGGCGGCGGCCTCGCGAAGGTGAAAAGTATCGCCGCGACGGAGAAAGCAGGCGCCAACCTGCGCGGGATCGACGTGAAGATTCCGGCGGGGGTGAAGAATTTCGAGGTGAAGTTCCCGCAGGCGGAGCCGGACGGCCTCTATTCGCTGACCGTCCAGCCCAACTGGCTCTGCCGCTGGGCCGTCACCGCGAAAACCGCGCAGGGTTTCACCGTGGCATTCGATGAAGCGGCAAATTCCAACTCAACGATTGACTGGCAGATGATACGATGAAAACGATGGTGTATCCGGAGCGGCGGCTCGAAGTGCGGGCCGAATATGACCTTCTGGTGTGCGGGGCGGGAATGGCCGGCATTGCGGCGGCGGTGAACGCGGCCCGCGAGGGGCTGAAGGTCGGGATGATTGAATATTTCGGGAAGCCGGGCGGCGTGCCCGTCTCCGGGCTGCTGGGGGTGGTTTCCGGCTACGGCTGCGGCGAAGAGCGCATCACCTCGGCTTTCATGAACCGGCTGCGGGAACGCGCCGTCGCCGTCGGCGGAGTCAACGAGCGGAACGGCTATCTGATGTTCGACCCGGAGAAGCTCAACCGGATTTTGCTGGAACTGCTCGAAGAGTACGGCATTGACCTTCACTTGTACACCCGGCTTGTCGACGCCGTGCGCGAGGGGGAGGCGCTGCGGTATGCGGTGGTGGCCTCCAAGGCCGGAATGGGGGCGCTGGAAGCCGGGGTTTTCGTGGACGCCACCGGCGACGGCGATCTGGCGGCGATGGCCGGATGCCCGTTTGAAATGGGCCGGGAGTCCGACGGCAGAGTGCAGTCCTCCTCGCTGACGTTTCAGGTCAGCGGAGTGAAGGCGGCGGAGGTACCGCAGACCATGCCCGAGATGAGCGCGATCTGGCGGAGCTTCCCGCAGCAGGTCCCGATTGACCACATGGTGATCAAGTACATGCCGGAACGCAACGGATTGCTCGACGGGATCGTCAACATGACCCACATTCCGGACTGCAATTCCCTGAATCCCGCCGATCAGGTGCGCATCCGGCGGGAGGGGACCCGGCAGGCGTTCTGGATTCTGGAGTTCCTGCAAAAACATGTGCCGGGCTTTGAACACGCCTATATTTCCGCGACCGCCGAACAGCTCGGCGTGCGGGAGACCCGGCGGATTCTCGGAGATTACGTGCTGACCGAGGAGGATGTCCTCTCCGGCCGGGATTTTCCGGACGAAATCGCCCGCTGCTGCTGGGGAATCGACGTGCATAATCCGACCGGCACGCACACCGGCATCGAAAGGCCGATCCGGCGGACCTACGGCATCCCCTATCGCTGCATCACGCCGCGCGGCATCAGCAACCTTTACATCGCCGGAAGGCCCATCTCGGCCACCCACCGGGCGTTTTCATCCTCGCGCATCAACAGCACGTGCATCATGATCGGGGAGGCGGTCGGGCTGGCCGCGCCGTCGGCACTCCGGCAGCGCGACACGCGCAAGGCGGATGTCGCCGCCGTACAGGAAAAGCTGGTACGGGAGGGAACTTCGGTTCACCGCTCCGAACGCTGATGGCGCTTGCGGTACTCCTGCGGCGTCATGCCGGTCTCGCGCCTGAAGAGCCGGTGGAAGTATTCGACGCTGCCGAAACCGGCGCGCTGGGCGGCGATGCGGGCGGAAACTTCGGCCCGCTGCAGGGTGTTGATCGCGTAATTCAGCCGCTGCCGGTTGACCAGTCCGGTCAGCCCGGCGTTGAAATACTCTTTCAGCAGCCGGCTGGTCCGGGATTCGCTGAGGTTCAGGAATTCCGCCAGCATCCCGAGCGTGATCCCCTTGTTGAAGTTCGTGGAGATGAACTGCTCGATCAGCGCTTTGCGCCCGGCGGGAGCCGCCGCCGGAGGCAGCTCCATGTCGCGGATGATCTCCGAAATACAGCATGAGAGCATATAACCGAGGTTGGCGAGATGTTCCATGCCCTGCCGGTCGAGCGGGGGAAGCTGTTCCGGCACCGGGCGGGGCAGCCCTTTCGGCGTGGCGATCAGCGAATCCGGCGGCAGCGGCGCGGCGGCGCGGAACGGGCCGAGAAAAACCACGCCGCACAGCGCGCCCTCCTTCCGGACCGGCACCACCAGTTCGAGCACCTGAAACGGGCAGAGCTTGAAGAATTGCCCCGGATGGAGTTCGAGATGGCGGACCACGGCGTTCCGGTCGAACCGGATGCAGCGCTGCGTCTGCTCCGGGAACATCTTCTTCATGGACATGCAGTACCGGTTCTGGTGGAAAAGCGGCACATCCGGGATGTATTCGAGGATATGCCGGTAGAAGTCGTGAAAACAGATGTGGCACTTTCCGAGGGTTTCCACGGTTTCGAGGATGGATGTCAACTGTTTTTCCGGGTCGGTTCTCATTGCTGTTTCGTATTGCGACTTTCCTGAGGGTTATGTCCGATTTGAAAGCGCAGATGAACCTCCGCACTCCAAAGGGGGCAGTCTGCCTTTTTAAATTTTTTCCGATCATTCTGGGCGAATCGCGGCCTGATTTGCAGTCCGGCAGCGTGATAAGCCAATCCAATAATCCCGGTTTTGAGATTTTTGCGCAGCAAAAAGCTCGAAACGGTACCCGGCACCGGCCCCTTGCCGGTCGGGGTCAAGGGACGAAGCGCCCCCGGCCGCCGGAGGCAAAGTCGTCCGGGGAGGCCCTGCCGCTTTCGCGGCAGGCGGGTCTTGCGGCCTTGCGGCTTCCAGACCTTATGCGCTACGGTGCCTGATTTTCAATCAGGCACCGGTAGCAGGGCGCATAGCGCACAATAACCTCTGGTGGCAAGGGCACTTCGTCCCTTGACCCCGACCGGCAACGTGCCGGTGCGGTAAAATGTGCATAGAGCCAATTCAACCCATTATTAATAATCCCGGTTTTGAGATTTTTGCGCAGCAAAAAGCTCGAAACGGTACCCGGCGCCGGCACCTTGCCGGTCGGGGGGACCGGGGGGCGAAGCGCCCCCGGCCGCCGGAGGCAAAGTCCCGGCAACCGTTTCACCGGATGACGGTGAGGTCGGCGGGCAGTTGCGGCGTGGCGCCGTGCTGCGAGCAGACGTAGGTGGCGACCAGGTTCGCGTGGCGGTTGATCACGGCGAGCGGCAGTTTTTTCAGAAGCCCGGCGATCAGCACGGCGGTGAAGGAGTCGCCCGCGCCGACGGTGTCGACCCGGCGTTCGAGCGGCGCGGCCGGTTCGTGGTTGAATTCGGTGCGGCTGCAGAGGTCCGCGCCCTCCGGGCCCCGGCTGAGGGCGACCAGTTCGATGTTGTCCGCGAGCAGCGCCGGAATCAGTTTATCCGGCGCAATGCCGCAGATCCGCGCGAGGATCGGCAGCTCTTCATCGTTGAGCTTCAGGATGTTGGCCATTTTGATGCTCTCTTTGATGATTTCGGGCGTGTACCACGGCGCGCGCAGATTCACGTCGAAAACGCGCAGGCAGCCGGGAACGGTGGAGGCGACGAATTTGCGGATCGTCTCCGCCGAAGCTCCGCGCTGTCCGAGCGAGCCGAAGCAGACTGCGTCGAGGGTGGCGGCGAAGGCTTCGAGTTCAGGCGTGAGATTCAGGTGGTCCCATGCGGAATCCGGCGCGAAACGGTAGGAGGCTTTTCCGGCGGCATCGAGCGTGACCAGCACTTCGCCGGTCGGATGGGAGTTGTATTGAATCCAGCCGGTGTCCACGCCGAGCGCGGCGATTTCGCGGACGGCGCGCTTGCCGAGCTCATCTTCGCCGACGGCGGTGACCAGTCTGGACTCCGCTCCGAACTGCGCGAGCATCGCGGCGACGTTCCCCGGAGCGCCTCCGAGGCGGTCGAGTCCGGGGAAACGGTCGAACAACAATTCTCCAATGGCGGCGGTTTTCATTTGGTTTTACCTCCAGATCGTTTGCAGCGGCCGGAGCGTGACGGCCGCAAGCGGCCCTCCCTGCGGCACGCTGATCACAGGTTCGGGGCGGCGCTGGACCGGGAGCGGCAGCCAGAAGCGCCCTTCGGATTCAAAAAGTTCCAGCGTATTGCGGTCAAGCCACGCCCGCCAGCGCAACGGCTTTTCTGTATGCGGAAGCGGATACTCGCCCGCATTGCAGCGCAGCACTCCGGCGGCGGAGTCGATCCACAGATCGGTCCCGGCGATATTCAGCATGACGCCGTGAAGCGGCGTTTCAAACTCCAGCTCCCACAGTTCGCCGTCGGCGTTCACGGTGGAAACGTCGCGGAACTGCTGTGCTTCGCCGGCGCGCAGCAGCCGGGTTTCCGCCGCCGGATGGACCCGCAGTTCTCCGCCAACCAGCTTGAGTTCGACCGGAAGCGTCATCGACTGCGAGAACGCGTCGCCGCGGATATAGTCCTGCTGCCACGCGATATAGAGGCGGCGGTCGTCCGGCAGGTTTTTGAAGGTCTGCCCGGCATATCCCCCCTTGAGGCCGCTGCGGTGCATGAAAATTCCGGTGTGTTCCACCTGAAAACGGCCGTCGGCGATGTCGCCGACGAGGTAGTTGCCGTTGGCTTCGAGGATCGCCCAGCGGAGCTTCCCGTCAGTTTCGTCGGCGATCTGGAACAGCTCCGGGCACTCCCGGCCGCCGTTCGGAATCCGGAAGAGAGCGGTTTCGCGCCAGTTCAGCAGGTCGGCGGATTCGAGCAACGCGAAGTCGCCGCGCTCGTCGCCGAGATAGAGCGCCATCCGCCACGTGCCGGAGGCCGGGTCGAAGGCGACCGAGGGATCACGCTCCTCGCCGCCGTGCAGGTTCGGCACCACCGGATTGCGGGCGTATTTGACGACGGTTCTGCCGCCGTCGAGGCTGTAGGCGAGATTCTGGGTGAAGGGCTTTCCGGCGCAGGTGTAGAAGAACAGCAGCGGCGGAGAAGCCGGATCGACTCCGAGGCCGGTCAGATTCTGCTCGTCGACCACGGCGCAGCCGGAAAACATGGTGCCGGATTCATCCGGGTACAGCGCGATCGGCTGTTCCTGCCAGTGGATCAGGTCGGTGCCGGTCGCATGGCCCCAGTGCATCGGCCCCCAGTGGACCGCCGCCGGGTTGTGCTGGTAGAACAGATGGTAAGTCCCCTGATAAAAGCAGAGGCCGTTGGGGTCGTTGAGCCAGCCTTTGCGGCTGGAAAAGTGGAACTGCTGCCGTTCCGGTTCCTGATAGGCCATATTGAAAACTCCTTTAACGGTAGGATGACGGGGGGCGCCCGAAACGTTCCCGGAACTTCCGGGTGAAATAGGAAATATCGCTGAAGCCGCAGCTGAATGCAATTTCAGGGATGGTGAAGCTGCTGCTTTCGAGCATACTGCACGCATAGTCGAATTTGAGCTGGTTCAGATACTCCTTGAGGGTCATGCCGTAGTCCTGCCGGAAGATGGTGGAAAGGTAGTTCGGCGTGCAGCCGACCGCGCGCGCGATTTCCGGCACGTCCGGGAAACGGGTCGGGAAGTTATCCGCCAGATAATGCTTGGCCTGCCGTGAGAGTGGATTGACCGACGGGTCCGGCTCGTAAACCCGTTCCGCCGGTTGCGGCCGGTCGCGCAAATCGAGGCGCGCCTTGGCGAGCGCGGCAGCGGCGAGGGTGCGGCTGATCCGGTCTGTTTCGGCGGAATCCCCGGAGCGGGCCAGCGGCAGCGCCTTCAGGAGGTCGGCGTAAAATGCGTTGCCGTCGAGCATCAGCCGCCGGCGGATGCGCGGCAGTTTGCCGTCGCGGGCGGGACACCACGCGAGATGCAGGCTCGGCGTGTGGTCTGTCGCCATCAGCACCAGGTTGCGGAACTCCCGGCAATCCGGCGAAGTGATCTGCTCTTCATGCACCATGCCTGCCGGAACCAGCAGCAGGTCGCCGGGACCGATTTCCATCTCCTGTTTCAGGAAGCGGAAACGGCAGCGGCCCCGGATTTGCAGAAAGAGTTCACTGAACAGGTGATAGAAGCCGGTCGGAGTTTTCTCCCATCGTCCGTCGGAGCGGGGAATCAGCAGCCGCCCCCCGCCGGATTGCAGCAGACCGATGAAGGCGGCGAGCGCCGGATCGAATTCCGGGTCGAGCCGGTCGTCACACCTGTCGCCGTCCGGCAGCCGAATGAAAAGTTTGTCGAGAAGCTCCATGAAAAACGTTCCGGAATCGTAGTTTTGTCCTGTCCATCCTTAAGATATTGCGGTTTCCGATAAATGCAACTCCCGGCTGTAAAAAATCGCCGGAGCCTTTGAGCCCTTCCGGGTTGCTGACGGTGGTGCATGGATTCCGGTCGGCGTTTGGATCGAGCGTGATTTTTCGATAACCTGCCGCCGTCAACCGGGAACTAGCGCCGGTGTCCCATACGGAACCGGCAATGGCGGGCAGCATGATTGTTTTCCCGGTCAGCGGCCCAGTGCGACGGTCACCAATCCTGCCAGCAGGAGAATGAGCCCGGTCAGTTCGGGACGGGTGATGCGTTCTTTGAGAATCAGTACGCCGAGCAGTACGCCGACCGGCAGGCTCATCTGGCGGAACGCCTGCACGAAACTGACGTTGGTGACTTCGCCCATCGCCAGCATCACCAGAATATAGGCGGCTGCCGCCGCGACTCCGCCGGCATAAGGCTCCCAATGGCGGAACAGCTCGCGGTTGAAGTCGGCCCGGTTGCGTTTCCGTACCAGAATGGAGAGGCTCAACAGTGAAAACAGCACCAGTTCGCGCAGATTGCTGTAGGCGACGGCTCCGGCAACCCGGCCCGTATGGCCGTATTCGTTGACCAGCCGGATGCCTTCGCTGTCGAAGATGGTATAGCCGGTGGTGCCGAGCGCCGCGAGCAGCACGCCGCCGAGGGCGGGATTCAGGTAGTTGGAGAGCCGGAAGCCGGAGAATTTTTTCAGCGGCATCAGCAGGCAGCCGAGGAAGATCAGCCCCATCCCGCCGAGGGCGGCGGCGGAGGGGCGCAGCCCGATTCCGAAGACGACCGTGACCAGTGCGGTCAGCAGCACCGGCACCGCCCGCGCCAGCGGATAGGCGAAGGAGACGCCGCTGTGCCGGTACGCGATCGAAAGCCCAGTCGAACAGAGCGCCCCTGAAGCGCCGCCGCAGAATACATAGATATAGAATCTTGCGGGCAAGGCGCCGTAGTCTACTCCCGCATAGAGCGCCGGGATCAGCGTCGCGAGGAACGCGGAGCCGGAAACCAGCAGGAAAAGCGCCGGCACCGGATTGCGGCTCTTGGCGAGGAAGTGCCAGCCGGCATGCAGCAGCACCGACAGCAGGATCAGGAAGAAGGCGGTGACGGTCATGGTGAAAGATACTCCGTGATTGTTTGATCATATTATATCCTAAAATAGAAGCGGAAAACCGGAAAACAAGCGGGCATTTATTGCTTTTTTCCGGAAAAAATCGCTCCGATCATTTTTATTGACCGTTCGATCATGAAACGGCTTGCATTTTGTTCCCGGCGGCGTATACTATACTTTGAAAAAAGGAGGATGCCGAATGAAGGCTGCGGAACGGGAAGCGGAAATCCTGCGCTATCTGGATACTCATGAGTTTATGGCGACCGAAACCGCGATGGCGTTGTTCCGGGCCAGTCCGGCCACGGTACGGCGGGATTTCAACCATCTGGCGGAGGGGCACATCGTGCGCCGGGTCAGGGGGGGAGTGCGGAGCATTCCGGCGGAGGTCGGCCAGTCGATCCCGTTTTCGCTGCGGGAACAGTGGTTTGCACGGGAGAAAACGCGGCTGGCGGAAAAGGCGATGGAGTTCATCGCGCCCGGTTCCGTGACTTTCCTGCACGGCGGCTCCACCACCAATTCGATGGCGAACCTGTGGAAGGACGGCTGCGTGATCACCGATTCGATCGGCTTTTGCGAGCTGCTGGGCCGACGTTTCCCGGCAGGGGAGGGCGGTCCTCAGGTGATCCTGGCCGGAGGTGCGCTCGACCTGAAGGCCGGGGTGGTGATGGGCAGCCGCACCGAACGGATTCTGAATCAGTACCATGCGGATGCCGTCGTGTTTTCGGCGCGCGGACTGGATGAGGAGGGGTGTCTGGATACCAACGACGACGCGGCGGGCTGCATCCGCGCGATGATCGACCACGCCTCGCTGGTGATCCTGCTGGCGGACCGCAGCAAGTTCGGAAGTCCGGCGATGGCGCGGGTGGTCTCTTGGAACCGTATCGATATCCTGATCGCGGCGGCGACGCCGGAAAATCGCGAGGAATTGCGGCGGATCGCCCGGCTCGGCGTCCGGGTTGTTCCGATCGGGGCTTGAAAACGGGATTTCCCGTGATATACTGAATCAATCACACAACATCAATTACATAATACCGCAGGGGGAAACTATGACGGTTATCAGGAATTTCAGGCGGATTCTGCACGGCGGCGACTACAATCCCGACCAGTGGCTGCACGTGCCGGGGACGGTCGACCGGGATTTCGAGCTGATGGACGAGGCGCACTGCAACACGTTTTCGGTGGCGATCTTCTCGTGGGCGCAGCTGGAGCCGGAGCCGGACCGGTTTGAATTCGGCTGGCTCGACGATATTTTCGAACGTTGCGGAAAAAGCGGCAAAAAACTTTTTCTCGCGACTCCCTCCGCGTCGAAGCCGGCGTGGCTGGCGCAGCGGTGGCCGGACAGCTGCCGCATGGACCGGGACGGGACGCGGCAGCGGTGGGGCGTGCGGCAGAACAGCTGCTTTGCCTCGCCCGGTTTCCGGGAGCGGGTCCGGCTCATCAACCGCAAGCTGGCCGAACGGTATGCGGATCATCCGGCGCTCGGCGGCTGGCACATCAGCAATGAATACCACGGCGAATGTGCGTGCGGACTCTGCCGGAACCGGTTTTACGATTACCTGAAACAGCGGTACGGCACGCTGGAGAAGCTCAATCAGGTGTACTGGTCCGCGTTCTGGGGGCACACCTTCACCGACTGGAAGCAGGTGGAGCCTTTCGACCACTCGATGGACGCGGCGGCGCTGGACTGGCGGCGTTTCTGCTCGGATGCGGTCGTGGAGTTCTTCCAGATGGAGATCGACGCGGTGCGGGAGTTTTCGGATGCGCCGGTGACCACCAATATGATGGGGCTGTTCCCGACGCTGGATTACTGGAAATTCGCGCCGCTGTGCGACTTCATCTGCGACGACTGCTACCCGACCTGGTACGACGGCGACACGGAGCGGGAGGCGGCCTGGCTGTCGCTGCTGCACGACATGCACTACACGATGCTGGACAAGCCGTTCGTGATGATGGAGTCCTGCCCCGGCATCCCGAACTACAAGCCCTATCCGAAGCTGCGCCGCCCCGGCGAATTCGAGCGCGAGATGCTGCTGGCGCTCGGCCACGGCGCGGACGGCACCTTGTACTTCCAGTGGCGCAAGGGGCGGAACAACTGCGAAAAATTCCACGGCGCGGTGGTCGGCCACGACGGCACGGATCGGACCATGGTGTTCCGGCAGGTCGCCGCCTACGGCGAGAAGCTCGAACGGATCGCCGGGCTGGCCGACGCGGCAAAAAAGCCCGAGGCGGCGGTCGTCTACGACTGGGAATCCAACTGGGCCTTCGAGCAGTGCAACTGCGCGGGCGGCAAAGAGATCAAGCAGTGGGACGCAACGGCGATCAGCCACTACCGCGCGCTGTGGAATTGCAACATCGACCTCGCCGTGATCGACAGCGAACAGGATTTCAGCCGGTATAAGCTGCTGGTCGCGCCGATGCTGTTTATGTTCAAGCCGGGTGTGCTGGAGCGGTTCCGGAGCTTTGTGGAGCAGGGCGGCACGCTGGTGGCGACCTACTTTTCCGGCTACGTCGATGAAAACAACGGCTGTTTCCTCGGAGGCAATCCGGGCGGGGCGGCGGGACGCGAATTGTTCGGCGTCTGGAGCGAGGATTTCGACGGCCTGCAGCCGACGACGCGGCAGAGCATCGTGTGGAAGGGCAAATCCTATGCGGTCACGGATTACGCGGAACTGCTCCATGCCGAAGGCGCGGAGGTTGAAGCGGTCTACGGCGACGATTTCTATGCGGGAACTCCGGCGGTGACCCGCAAGCGGGCAGGGAAGGGGAGCGTGATCTATCTGGGAGCGCGTACCGGCATGGAGTTCCTGAACGACTTCTACGGGGCTTTGCTGAAAGAATCCGGCGTCGAGCCGGTGCTGGCCGGCCTGCCGGAGACGGTCCGGGCGGCGCGGCGCAGCGCGGTTTCCGGCGGCGACTACTTTTTCCTGTACAATCTGAGCGGGAAAGAGCAGCCGGTGAAGCTGCCGGAAGCGATGGAGGATGTCTGGAACGGCGGCGGAGCGGCGGATACCGTGACGCTGCCGCCCAACGGCGCCACGGTGCTGTACCGGGCGTGATGCCGTAAGGTGCATCACGCGGCTGCGGATGGAGGCGGAGCGAATCAGGTGCTCCGCCTCTTTTTCTCTCTTTTTTTCATTTTACCCTTGACATTCGCATTGAGTTTTGGTATAATTAATATTGAACAAGCGTTTGTCCTGGTGGACGGTTCCACCCGGTATTTTTTTGAAGCAGATGGAACAAGCGTTTGTTCCATCGGAAACTTTTCAAGGAACAAAGGTCATGACCACGCTGAAAGATGTTGCAAAGGCTGTCGGCTGCGATGTTTCCACGGTGTCGCGGGTGTTGAACGGCCGTCCGAACCGGGTCAGCGGGGAGAATCGCAGCCGGATCCGGGAGGCGGCGCTCCGCCTCGGCTATGTCGCGAACCGCACCGCCAGTTCGCTGGCTTCCGGCGTGACGCGGACGGTGGGGCTGCTGATCCCGAATGTGTTCGACGGGGTCTATGCCGAATATATCGAAACGCTTGATCTCGAACTCTCCGCGGCGGGTTACGCGTTGCGTCCCTTCATCTGCCACAACCGGCCCGAAAAGGAGAATACGGCGCTGGATGCGCTGCTGCACCACGAGGTTGACGCGATGATCGCGATGTACCACAACGCCGAACGGTGCGCGGCCCAGTATGAAGTGATCCGGCGCAACGGCCTGCCGCTGATTTTCCGCAGCAACGTTCCGGAGGTCGACGGGGTGTTCGACTGTGTGCTGCTGGACATCGACGCGGGCTACCGGGCGCTGGCGGAGCACCTGATCGAACGCGGCTGCCGCAAAATCGGCGTGGTCGGCGGCTGCGCCGACGCATTGCAGGAAGGCAGGGCGGGAGCCGGGGCGGATTTTTTCCGGGCCGCGCTGCAAAAAGCCGGATTGGCGGCGGATTCCCGGAATGCGGTGGCTTGCGAGGATTCGCAGGAGGCGGCTTACCGGGCGGTGCTGGAACGGCTGAAGAAGGAGCCGGATGCGTTTGACGGCCTGATCGTCCACAACATCAACAAGGTGTTCGGCTGCTGCCGGGCGGTCGGCGACGCCGGGCTGTCCATTCCGGGGCAGGTGAAGGTCGCGACGATCAGCGATCTGGCCCTCTGCCGTCTTTATTCGGTGCCGCTGACCGTGTGGGCGCAGCCGGTGCCGGAAATCTGCCGCGCGCTGGTGGACCTGACCCTGGTCCGGCTGCGGGAACCGGATGCCCCTTGCCGCACCGTGAAATTCCATTCGACTTTGCTCGCCCGTGAAAGCACACAACCTACCCACGAAAGGAAGTAGCGATGAAACAAACCGGAACATACTTTACATTGATTGAATTATTGGTGGTGATAGCGATCATCGCAGTTCTGGCGGCGATGCTTCTGCCGGCGCTGAACCGGGCGCGCGAGAAGGCGCGGGCGATCAGCTGCATGAACAACCTGAAGACCTGCGGCTTCGCTTTCCTGTCATATTCCGGCGACAACAAGGGAATCATGCCGGTGATGCACTCCGGAGTGGCATTCCCGTGGGTCTGCTTCTTCGGACGTTTCGACAACGGTGTGATGGGGGCGGTCAACCAGACTTCCGATCTGGTGGGAAGCTATTACAGTAAAGTGGCGAGCTGTCCGAGTGCTCCGAATCCGCTGACTTACGGCAATGCCGCCAATGCCGGGCGGCGTACCTACGGGATGATCAATCCCCGGAATTTCGTCAAGGTGAACAACACGGGATGGTACATGCTCTGGGATACCGATCTGACGGCGGAGTTCGGTTATCCGTGGCTTCGTGGGACGGGTAATGTATTTTACATTGCTTCATCCCGTCTGAAGAGTCCCGGCCGCTTTATTCTGCTGGCGGATACGGTGGTTGGCGACAACAGTACCGCCATCAATGCCAATCAGAGTCAGAAGGGCGGTGAATACAGCTACTTCTATATTGATTCGGTCCAGACGGACGGCGCTTATATCGGACTGCGCCACGGGAACCGGGCCAACGTCGCAATGGCTGACGGTCATGTTGAAAATCTCGGTTCTGCCGAATTGTTCGCTTCCCCGCTGAAAGTCAAGGTCCTTGCGGAAGCCGAGGGCGTTGTAATTCAACGCTGATGCAGTTTTACTACAATCATGAGGCATTTTTTATGATGAAATTTCTGTTCGTTCTCCTGCTTTTCTGTCTGTTGCATGTTTCCCGGGAGGCGAGCGGGCTGGAGTTCGGGAACGTCCGCGCCATGTTCGGGGGGGAGGGCGTTATCGCGGGGAGAAAGCTGGAACTGACCATTCCAATGGAGCCGGCCGGGCGCTGGCCGGGCGTCGCACTGACGCCGGAGGGGGGCGGGCGTTTCGATTTCAACGGCTGCCGGGAGTTCCGCGCGGAGGTGTCCAACCTCAACGCGTTTCCCGCACAGCTTCAGGTCGAAATCGTCCGGCTCAAGCGCGGATCCGGCAAAAAAGAGATTTTCCTGAATAAGATTTCCGGCGGAATCGGCCTTGCGCCCGGAGAGCGGGCCATGTTGCGGGTGCCGCTGATCCGCAGCCGGGAGAGTGGATTTGCGCCGCAGGGACTGCGTTGCGCGTTCGAGGGGTTCAACTGCCGGGAGAATCACCTGCCCGCCGACGGCATGGTCGATGAAATCCGCTTTTTCGTCAAAGACCCCTGCCAGGCAAAGAGGTTCAGAATCGGGAACCTGCATCTGGCGGAAAAAACGGCTCCGCTGCCGGAGGCGTTGGAAAGCGCGGAGACTTTCTATCCCTGTCTTGACCGGTTCGGGCAGTACAGGCACTCCGACTGGCCGGGCAAACTGAAAGACGTTTCGGAATGGAAGATACGCGCCGCTGACGAGGAACGCGATCTGGCCGCCCATCCCGCTCCGGCGGAACGGACCCGGTTCGGCGGCTGGACCGGCGGGCCGCAGCTGGAGGCGACCGGCGGGTTCCGGGTGGAGAAATATCGCGGCAAATGGTTTTTCGCAGACCCGGAGGGAAGGCTTTTCTGGCTGTTCGGCGTCAATCGGTGTGACCTCTCCGAAGCGACCGGCGTGACACGGCGGGAACACTGTTTTGAAGCACTGCCGCCGCGCTGCCGGGCCAATGAGTGGACATATTATGCTTATCCCGGCGCACTCCGGCTCGGCTTCTACAAGGGGAGCAGGCCCCGCAGTGTGATGCAGGTCAGCTTTCTCGGCCTGAACCTGATGCGGAAGCTCGGAGTGGCCGACCCGGAAGCCGACGGACGTAAAACCGCTTATGATTACGCCTGCCGCCGGATTCCGGAGCGGCTCCGCAGCTGGGGATTCAACGCATTCGGCAACTCCTGTTCGCAGCAGATTGTGCGGGCCGGCAGGATGCCCTATGCGCACACTGCCCACCAGACCCGTTGTCCGCAGATCGCCGGGGCACACGGCAACTGGGCGAATTTCGATGATGTGTTTTCACCGGACTATGCCGGACTTCTGGCGCGCAATCTCAAACAGGATTTCGGCGAGGCGTTGCAAGACCCGTACTGCATCGGGCTCTATGTGCACAATGAAATCGGCTGGGGACGAGACGACGCCGACCTGGCGCGCGGCGTGCTCAGGTCTCCGGCAAGCCAGCCCGCCAAGCAGGAGTTCCGGCGTATGCTGGAGAAAAAATACGGCTCGATCGGCAGGCTCAATGCCGTCTGGAAAACGGAATATCCCTCATGGGAGGCCTTTCTCACCTCCGCCGCAGTTCCGGCCGACCGGGACGCATGGGCGGACCTGAACGCCTTCAACATGCGCCTTGTGCACACCTATTTCGCATCGGTGCGGCAGGCGATGCGCGAGATCGCGCCCGGCAAGCTCTATCTCGGCTGCCGGTTCACCAACAACTACCGGAACAGCATCGTGCGGATCGCAGCCGAATACTGCGATGTGTTGAGCTTCAACTTCTATAAATACTCCATCGGCACCTTCCGGCTGCCGAAGGGAATCGACAAGCCGGTGATCATCGGGGAATTCCACTTCGGCACGCCGGGATACGGGCCGGAGTGGGCCGGACTCTGCGCCGTGGCCGGACAGGAGGAGCGGGCAAGGGCGTTCGACCGCTACGTCCGCAGCGCGCTTTACAATCCGGCGATCGTCGGTGTGCAGTATTTCCAGCTGTACGACCAGCCGGCGCTCGGACGGACGTTGGACGGCGAGAACGGGCAGGTCGGTTTTCTCGACGTGACCGACACTCCGTACCCGGCGATGGTGGAGGCGTCGCGCCGGCTTGGCGGGCGGCTGTATCGGGAACGGCTTTCCGCAGTCCCGGCAGGAAAATAAACATAATCTTCAGAAGGAAAACAGAATATCATGCAATTCAACTGGACGAAACTTTCGCCGGACGACGGGCACTATTTCTTCGGTTACTACGACCGCTGCCCGTGGGACGGCTCCGAGCGGTATCACCTCGCGCTCAAAGTCGGGCAGTGCGAACGGCTGCCGCTTCCCGGTGAAACCGCCGAAATCGGGCTGCTCGACCGGGAAAATCCGGGGACATTCACGCCGGTTGCGACCACCCGCGCATGGTGCCACCAGCAGGGGAGCATGACGCTGTGGCTGAAAGATCGCCCGGGCTGCTTCGGCTACAACGACATCGACGAGGCCGGCCGGGTCGTGACCCGGATTTATCAGCTCGGCAGAGGGGTGATTCGGACCGTTTTTCCCGCCTTCTACGCGATCAGCCCGGACGGGCGTTGGGCGGTCAGTCTGAACTTCGCCCGGATTCCGCGCCGCGGTTACAGCTATGCCGAGGCGTACCTGCCCGCCGAACGCCATCCGGACCCCGACTCCGAGGGGATTACCCTGATCGATCTCGACACCTTTGAAAGCCGCCTGATCGTCAGCTACCGGAGAATGATGGAGCTTCACCCGTGCCGCTATGAGCTGGACGAACTCTATCTGTGGCTGAACCACGCAATCTTCAACTGCGATTCGACCAGACTGCTGTGGCTGTTCCGCCAGTGTCAGGACGAGCGCCGCCCGCGTTGGAAAACCTTTATGTACACCAGCAATCTCGACGGCGGAGAATTGCGCTGTCCGCTGCCGGATTTCTACTGGCACGGGATGATTTCCCACCAGATCTGGGGACGCACGCCGAATGAGATCCTGATCGACGCCAACTGGCGCGGAAAAGGTTCCGAGTACCTTGTATTCGACGAACGCGAGCTGCCGTTGCGGGCTGAACGGATTTCAGCGGGGCAGGGGCCGATGGGGCACCTGGTCTTTTCTCCGGATGGCCGGACGATGCTGGCCGATACCTACCCGGATGCGGACGGCCGCCAGTATCTGGCGCTGGTGGAGGCCGCGACCGGGAAGCTGGTCCGGCTGGGGAGCTTTCTCCACCGGCAGCCGGCCGGCACCCCCGGAGATGTGCGCTGCGATCTGCATCCGCGCTGGTCGCAAAGCGGGCGGTTCGTGACGGTCGACAGCATCGACGACGGGCGGCGGGGCGTTTACCTGCTGGAACTGCCGCCGGAAGTCGACTTCCTGGCGGTCTGATTGTTAAGGAGATTAGGGATTTCGCTCTGGCAGGAGCGAAATCCCCGGTCCGGGCGGGTCAGCGGCCGAGCGCGGCTTTCACGGCGTCGACGGTTGCGTCGATCACCTGCGGCTTGTTCGCGTAGGTGCCGCGGATGCCGTAGTGGTCGAAAAGCTCATCCTTGTGATAGCCGATCACCGCATCCGGGTCCTTCAGCACATTGCCGGTCAGGATGCCGACCACGTGCGCTTCGGGATCGATCACACCGGCGTCGACCAGCTTTTTCGCTCCGGCCACCGAGCAGCAGCTCGCCGGTTCCGCGCCGATTCCGGCCGCATCGACCATCGCTTTCGCGTCCATGATCTCCTGCTCGGTCACGGATTCGACCACGCCGTTGCACCATTCGAGGCCGCGCAGGGACTTTTCCCACGAAACCGGGTTGCCGATCTTGATCGCGGTCGCGATGGTTTCGGGGTTTTTGACCGCTTCGTAGGGGGTATGGTTCTTCCACATCTTGTAGAGCGGGGCGGAGCCGGCGGCCTGAATCACCGCGATACGCGGAATCTTGTCGATGATGCCGAGGTCGTACAGCTCCTTCATGCCCTTGGAGAGCGCGGTGTTGTTGCCGAGGTTGCCTCCCGGAATCACGAACCAGTCCGGCACCTGCCAGTCGAGCTGCTGGAGCACTTCAAAGCCGATCGCCTTCTGCCCTTCGATCCGGAACGGGTTGATCGAGTTGAGCAAATAGATGTTCAATTCGTGGCAGACCTGCTGGACCAGCGCCATCGCATCGTCGAAGTTGCCGCGGATCTGCAGCGTTTTGCCGCCGAAGGCGAGCGCCTGGGCGAGCTTGCCGTACGCGATCTTGCCTTCGGGGATGAAGATCACCGAACTGAGTCCGGAAACCGCCGCGTAGCTGGCCATCGATGCACTGGTGTTGCCGGTGCTGGCGCAGGCGACGGTTTTCGCTCCGTAGAATCTGGCGGCGGTGGTGCCGCAGGTCATGCCGCGATCCTTGAAGCTGCCGGTGGGGTTTTCGCCCTCATGCTTGAGCTGGAAGTGCCTGAGCCCGGCGTAGACGCCCGCCTTGCCCGCGTCGTAGAGGCGGGTGTTGCCTTCCTGCCGGGTCACGATCTGATCGTCAGGCAGGTCGAAAATAAGCTCTTTATAGCGCCAGACGCCCGAACTGGTCGCGCCGCGCTTCAGGCCCCAGCGGGAGTCCCACAGGGCCTTGAGTTCGCCGCCGTCGACCTCCGAGAGGTCGCGGACGAGGTCGAGAATGCCGCCGCAGTCACAGTTGTACCGCACCTTGGAGAGGTCGTAGGTCTTATGACAGCGGACGCATTCCAGATGAGCTTCGAGCTTTTTCATGATAAATTCCAATTCCTTCAGGTAAAAGAGTTAAATCGCGCGTTATAATTTACATGCGATCCGCTTTTTTGAAAGGAGCGGAACGGGTTTTTATCACACTTTTTGTGGAAAATTGGTTAAAAAAAGCGAAACAACCGGATGATTATTTGAAAAAGCGGATTATATTATTGAATGAGGGCGGGAGTAACGAAGATAATTTTGTTTGGTCGTTTTTATTATGCAGAAGATTATGTTGAGCGGTAAGATCCATACCGCGAGGTTGACGGCGTGCCTGCTGGATTACGAGGGCAGTCTGGAGATCGATCCCGAGCTGCTGGCCGAGGCGGGCATCCTGCCGTACGAAAAAATTCTGGTGGTGAACCGCAACAACGGCGAACGGCTTGAAACCTATGCGATTCCGGGAGAACCGGGCAGCAAGGTATTCTGCCTGAACGGGCCTGCCGCCCATCGCGGCAAGGTGGGGGATGTGGTGACGATCATGGCGTTTTCGGTCTGTACGCTGGAAGAGGCCGCGGTGATCGCTCCGGCTGTGATCGTACTGAATGAAAAAAATGAGATCGTGATGCGCAAGGGCCGTGCCCGGCGCTGAACGGCACAGGGGATGCGGCTTTGAAGCGGGCAGGGAAAAAATCCGGGCAGGTGCTGATGGAATACGTGATCATGCTGGCGCTCTGTACGGTATTGACCCTCGCTTTCATCGCGTTGTTTCGAGGGGCGTCGAAGAACGGGCGCCGTTTGATTGATCTGGTCAGTTTCGACCTTCCGTAATAATTGAGGAATCGGCGCCGTGAAGGGCGGGCGCCTGAATAACACAGGAGGAAGCGGTTATGTTGATTCGTGGCAAACGGCTGAAGCGCCGTCGCGGACAGGCGTTGATGGAGTATGTGATTCTGATCGCGGTGGTGGCGCTCGCGGCGCTCTTTGTGCTGGCGAGCTTCAGCGATCGTCTGCGCGACATGATTTCCGGCATCACCACGACGCTGGGCGGCGAGAAGGCCGCCAACGCCGACCAGACCAGCGTGGACATCATCCAGAACCTCAGCAGCGAAGGGTTGGATGCGAACGGCAATTGAGCATCGGCGTAACGAAAGCTCCCGCGCGAAAGACGTGCGGGAGTTTTTTTTTATTGCCCGACAGCCTGCGGAATCAGCGGGGATTCAGCAGATTCATGCTCAGGGGATCGCCGAGTTCGCAGAGCCGGATGTTTTTCAGCGCCGCCAGCGCGATGCGGCGACAGGCTTCCCGGGTGCTGCTGCCGATATGGGGCGTCATGATCATGTTGGGGAGGGTGCGCAGGTCCTTGCCGGAGGGAGCGTAAGGCTCCTGCCGGAAAACATCCGATACCGCGCCGCCGATCCGGCCGGAAAGCAGTGCGTCATAGAGCGCGGCTTCGTCGACCACGCTGCCCCGGGCGGTGTTGATCAGCCAGGAACCGGGTTTCATTTGTTTCAGCCGCCCGGCGGAAACGTAATTGAGGTTTTCCGGGGAGCCGGGGATGTGGAGGGAGACGAAATCGGCGTCGGCCACCGCGTCACTCCAATTTTTCACGAAGCGGTCGGCGGGGCAGTCGGGGCGGGGAGCGGAGCGGATCACGCCGGTCACGCTCATTCCGAAACCGTTTTTGGCGATGGCGGCGACCCGGCTGCCGATAGCGCCGCAGCCGATTACGGCCAGTGTCTTGCCGGCGAGTTCGCAGCCGGTTTGGGGCTGCCAGAGCCCGTTGCGGCAGTCGTCGGCCGCGGCGATGAATTGACGCGCCGCCAGCAGGATCATGCCGATGGCGCACTCCGCGACGGATTGTTCGAGTGCGCCGGGCGTGTTGGTGCAGTAGATGCCCTTTTCGGCGGCGCGCGGGAGGTTGATGTTGTCGCAGCCGATGCCGAAGCGGGCGATCACGCCGCCTTTCGGAACCGCGTCGTACAGCTCGTTCCGGTACGGGGCGCCGCCGACGATCACGTATTTCGCGTGCTTTTCGCGGACCAGGCGCGCCAGTTCCGGTTCGGATTCGGGGGCGGGAAAGCATTGAAAGCCCTCCGCATGTTCAAAGACTTCGCGTACCTTGTCGTACTGCGGCTGCGTGACCAATACCGTTATCATGAATCTGCTCCTGATGTTTCTGTCATACCCTACATGCGAACCGGAAAAAAGCAAATCCGCTCCCCGGAAAGGGAAAAATTATCCGTTTTTTCCGGTTCCTCTCTTGACATTCCCGTTGTTTTGCTGTATAATTGAAATTGTAATCTAAAAATAGATTATCGCTTTCCTCCGGCAGTCGGGAAGGCGCGGACCATTCACGAGGAGATCCGATGATTTTCGGACAGAATCTGGGCAGACAGACCGAGAAGGCCAAGCAGGGCATCCTGCGCTATATCTGGGACCGGAAGCTGCGCGAAGGGGATAAAATCCCTTCGCAGACCGAGCTTTGCCGCCATCTGCAGATCGGCTGCGCCACGCTGGACCGCGCGGTCAAGGCGCTGGTGCAGGACGGGGTGCTGGAGGCGCGCCGCCGGGTAGGGGTATTCGTGCGCAACGCGAAGCCGGAGGGGCTGCCGGGGCGTTCGATCGGCATCGTGGGGCTGTTGCTGGATGCCCCTCACATGTTCAACTGGAGCCTCGCCTACGCGGTGCAGGATGCGCTGCAGAAAAACGGCTGCGAATGCACGATGTTCCCGTTCCGGGAGGAGTACCGCGACACGCCGGAGTTTTCGGACTTCCCCGGCCTTGAGTATGCGGTTTCGCAGAAGCTGGTGCACGGGCTGATCAGCATCTCCGACTTCTATGCGGAGAGACTGCTGCCCGGTCTGGATGAAGCCGGGCTGAAGGTCTGTTTTTGCGGGCCTCCGTCGCATGTGGAATCCGGGATTTTCCTGGATTCGGTCGGTTTCATGATCCGGGGGCTGGACGAACTGCGGGAGGCCGGATACCGGATGCCGCGCATCCTGATCGGTCCCGGCCCGCTGCGCTGTTTCAGCCTTCCGCGCCTTGCGGAATATCTGGCGGGCTGGCCGGAGTGCCCGGTGCCGCTTGACGCGATGTACCTCGAAGGCTACGGGCTTGAAAGCGGCCATCGGCTCGCCGACGCGTTCCTGCGGATGCCGCCGGAGCGGAGGCCGGACAGCGTGGTGATCGGCGACGACATCATCGCGCAGGGCTTTTTTTCGGAGCTGGTCCGGAAGCAGGGGAGGCGGATCGACTATCTGCCGCCCGCCGTCTGTCTGCGCAACCGCAAGGCGCCGATCGACTTCCCGTGCCGGGAGGTGATCGACTACGAGATCGACAGCCGGGAGCTGGCCGAAGGCGCGGTGGAACAGCTGCTGAACCGTCTGCGCGGCGCGGAAAGCGTCCCGTCGCTGCGCTGGATTCCGCCGTTGCGTCTCACGCCGGAAAGCGTTCAGCTGAAACCGGCTGCGAATCGCGATTAATTTGAATTTTTTATAGTTTCCCTATTGACATTTCGTTTTGAGTATGGTATAATTATAATGTAATCCAAAATTGGATTAAGCGTGCCGGACTGCCCTTCGGGTGCGCGTTTCAAACAAGTGAAAGTTGTTTTTCCATGAAATCTTCAAGTACACTCTTCAACGGGAAGGATGAGAAAATGAAACGTGTCAGCCATTTTACATTGATTGAGCTTCTGGTTACTGAAACTTGTCAAATCTGCAATTCCTTTCCATATTCCGCTCTGCGCGAAAGAGAGGGGTTCGGGGGAGAGAAAGCGGCGACTTGTGCCGCATCTCTCCCCGTACCAACCAATCTGAACATCTCACTTATTCCCTGCAAGCTCTCACGCCTCCGCCAATGCTCTGCAAGCGGCAGGTCGGAGCAAAAACGTGAAGTTGTTTTTCCGCAGAAAAGCGGGAAGACAACTTCACGTTATTGCGGATCTTCTTCCCACTGCCGACCGACCGCGTCTTTGCACTGCACCGCCCCCTACCCGGCACCGGCACCTTGCCGGACGCAGGGGGCGCGGGGGGCGGCGGATACGCCCCCCGCATACCGCCATGTAAGGCCGTTTACCCTTATAGAGCTGCTCGTTGTGATTGCAATCATTGCGATACTGGCGGCGATGCTGCTGCCCGCCCTGAATCAGGCACGGGATAAAGCACGGGCGATCACTTGCATCAACAACAAAAAACAGCTTGGATTGATGCTGTCGATGTATGTGACAGATTATAAGACGGTCGGCGTGCCCAGGATTTCATGGCCGATTCCATTTGTGCGTGCCGGGTATATTTCCGTGGAGGGGGGACACTCCGGCAACGATGTCACGGAAGCACAGATCGTGAACAGTTTCGGTGAGATTGCAAATCTTCATTGTCCCAACGCGCTTCCGAGAACTTCAAGCATGTACAACATCACCGGCATGTTTCATATGAATTTTCTTTATAACCTGAATATCGGAGTTTCCTGGGCCTACTCAAGCGATGAATACGGCTGGTGGTATCAATGGGACATCACAAGACATCCCGCTCCCGCCCGGCAGCCGGTTTTCGCAGATTCCATCAATGTGAACATGGACAGCTGGACTTCCGGACCGGCTCAGGTATCCGGCGAGGAGATGGCCGACCATCTGGTATTCAATATGAATGCCATCGCATTGCGCCACAATCACAGTTCCGCGGTAACGTTTCTTGACGGCTCCGCAAAATTGGTCATGATGAATAATATGAGGGATTTTTACACATCGCAGAATGTCTGTTATGAGGCAAACGGGGTCAAAATAAATCTGTATTGATTCAGTCTGCTGTGTGACACGAAAATTGTCAAGGGGATTGCCCTGTCCGCGAATGCGCTTTCAAGGGAAAACAGAGAGCGGCCCCCGACATTCCTGAAATTGAAATTTGAAACATCCGGATGAAAAATGAACTTATTCACTGCTTTCAAGAAAAAATCTCTGATATTGCTTTGTCTCGGAACTGTACTGAGTGTCTGTGCCGGGGATGATGTCCCTGAACAGGCTGTCGATATTGCCGGAATCGCGGTCGCCGATCCGATTGTCCTGAAACCGGGAGTCCCCGGAGTCCAGCCCGGCCGGAAAATGGTTTTCGCACACACGGTGCCGTGGCACAATTTATATAACAGCCAGCTCCGGGTCGACGGGTATCATGAAGTCGCCTTGAAACCGGATGCGACATTGATCGAAAGCGCCAAGCGGGAAATTGCCATGGCGCAGGCTGTCGGCATCGACGGTTTTTTCATGGACATCGGGACGGCGGATCAGATGTCTTTTGCCGACTGCTACCTTGAGGCGGCAAAAGGCACGTCCTTTCTGGTGGGGTTCTGTTTCGACATCCCGCCGCTTGATGGGGAAGCGGGAATTCAGCTGAGTGTTGACTCCACGGAAAAAATTGTGAAGAATCTGGGGAATCATCCCAATTTCCCCAAAATCGGCAACAAGTATATTTTCTTCAGCTTTTCGGGCGCCTGGCGGCACTCGCCTGAGAAAATCGCCGAAATCAAGAGACGTCTGAAGGCGAAAGGAATCGAGATCTACTATGTCCTGCACAGGGAAACGGCGGAATGGCGTTCCAATGTGGAAAAAATGGTCGAGGGGACTTATATCGATCCTTATGGTGAAGTCTGCGACAGTTTTTATCCGTTCATGTTCTCCTCGCGGGCGTGGAATGACCGCGGTGAACCGGAAGGCGTTCATCGGAAAGAATTCGTTGCACTTCGCAACGCACTGGCCAGGTTCAACAAGAAACCGGTGGCGACAATCACGCCGGGATATCGCGGAAACTGGCTGGAAGATCTGGGACATTACGGATATGTTCCTTTCCGCGGATATGATAAAATCTGGGATTGCTTTCATGCTTTCAAGCCGGATGAAGTCGATTGGCTGAATATTGCAACCTGGAATGACATCGGCGAAACTCCCATTTTCCCGCGCACGTTTGATTTCGGAGCTTCCGCCGAAGTAATGGAGGCTTTCATTGACCAGTACTTCAGGCAGAATCCCGCTCCGAAGCAATCGGAACCCAGAGTTTATTTCGCCGCAAACAGGGAATATCTGGCGGGAACCGTCATCCGCCTGACTGCGCTTTCAACTCCCATTCAAGCGCAGGGCAAAGTCATGATTTCCGGCCGGCTGCTGAACAACAACGGTGAAGAAGTCCGGAAACTTCAGAGCAAGAAACTGAACATGAATGATTTTGACCGCTGTGAATGGCTTATTCCTTCCGGTCCTCTTGCGGTTTCCCATGCGATATTTCCGGAGATCACGCTGACCTGGAATTATGACGGACAGACAAAAACGTCCACACGAAAGCTGCCTGCCGTTCTGCTGCGTACTCCCTGGATTCAGAACTGGAGCATTCAGAGAAGCGCGTTTCATAACCTGACCGAAGTGAAAGCTGATTTTGAAGTCAGGCAGGATGCGAATCTTGTAACTGCCAAAGTGAAATTCAGATCGCCTGAAAAAATTGCGCGCGCAATGCTCTTCCGCAACGACAGGATGGTTGCCGATTTTACTGCCGATTCGCAAAGCTGCTTATTGAATCTGACTGTTTATCCCAAGCATACGTCCGCCCGTTTCGAGCTGAAGATTAAAGACGGTAAGATCCTCGGCCTGAAGCGGGAACATGGGTTCAACCTCGACATGGACAAAGTCGATTGGGGACCGCAGCACCTGCGGCTGGCTCCTTATGCCATGGGAGCCTATGGTACTCAGATGGATGCAACCCCCGAAACAGTTTTTGAAGTTTATCACAACGATCAACTGATCGGTTCCGCTCCGGCGGCGGAACTGCTGAAGAACCGGCAGCTCGTTATCGGGGCCGATCAGGAATGCCGTTTTGAATTCAACGATTGGAACAATCACGCTGTCTTTGCCGGGAACGGGTTGCCCGATCAGACCGAACTGACCGTCAGGTTTTATTCGCGCCCTTCGCATGAAAGCGATGTCTACCACATCAATTTTCTGACCGTCGAAGGTAAAAATGCCTGCACCAAGTTCCTGACTCCGTTCGGCAAAGAGACATTCGTCCGTATGAATCTTCTGGAAACCTATTTCAGCCAGGAGGCGACCCTTGACAATATGGGATATTACGCGGATGTCCCCCGCACGAATAAAGTTAAAACGTTCAGGGTGAATTCGCATGTTCTCAGGGAAGGCTCCTGGAATTTCGATAACGGGGGGGAAGATGCTCTTGGGGACCGTCCGTTGACCTATCCCTTTGAACAACTGCTGAAACCGGAAGGGCCGGACGGAAGCAATTGTCTGGTGTTCACCAAAGGAAGTGAGACGATGCTGCGCCGCCGTGTTTCGCCGTTGGCCAATTGCGTTCTGGAGTTCAGCCTTTATCTGGATAAGATTCCGGAAGATTCCAGACTGATCATGTCCGGCAACGGGCATGTCTGCCAGGGCGGGTTCTTCGTCCGGATCCAGAGCGACGGGAAGCTGCGCATCGGGCGTTACGGCGATCAGAGCTATGTGCTTTCCGAGAAACCTGTCAGCACTGGAGTCTGGCATTCCGTCAAGTTCGTTTTTGACGAAAAAAGCGGTACCTTGTTCATTGACGGGGTCAAAGAAGGGAAAAGCCGCTTCGCACCCTACCGGGATTTTCGGAACTTCTTTTTCACGCTGGGCGACAAGGAGAACGGCTTTGAGGGAAAAATTGATAATTTGAAAATCTCGAACTGTACGAAAAACGATGGCAAGTGACCTGGAAACAAGGCCCTGATGTGATGCGCCTTATTGCAAATACGGCATATAGAACGGATAACAATACGGATTATTAACCAGTGAAGAGCTGAATTCCTGAACCGGTTCAGCTCTCCTTAAAAGGATTTGCCGATGAAGACAAAAACTGCAGCAACGGTTTGCGATGCTTTGCCGTGGGCACAGCAGATGCGCGATGCCGCCACTCCGGATGCGCTGAAAGCCGACCGTTTTGTTTCATTCCATGAAACTTCTCCCGGTATGCTGGAGCTCTCTGCCGGTGATACCACGCTGAAATTGAACTCGAAAAATCTGCAGGTGACGTTGCAGAAAGCCGGTCATGCATTTGTTCTGCGCACTCCGGACGATGCGGCGGCAAGACTGCGGGATGGTTCGGAGCATATAATAAAGCTCACCGACGCCGGGTCTGTTGCGATCTCAACCGAACAATGGGCCGGAATTTTCGGGATCAGATTATCCCTGTCCGGTTTTTCCGTCGGCGGCCGGTCTGCGGATTTGAAAGTCATTCTCTTTGCCGGTCTGGATTACGCGACCGGCGATGCGGTGTTTGAACTGCGGCCGGTGGAAGAGGATACCGCGCTGCGACTGGCCAGCTGGCCCGGTGCGTTCGCGGGCGACGATGTCGATGCGACGATCGTGCCGCATACATCGGGACTGATGATCCCCCGGAATTGGCCGAAAGTAATCGACGCGCCTTATGCCGACTGCGGGAAAATCGGACTGGCTTACGGCCTTTCTCTATATATGCCATGGTGGGGCGTGACCCGCGGCGACAAGTCGGCGATGCTGATCTTCGAAACTCCGGATGATGCGGGAATCCAGCTTTATCATTCGCCGGAAAACGGAACCATTGTTTCCCCCAAATGGATTCATTCTCTCGGAAAAATGAATTATACCCGGCGCGCCCGGCTTAAACTGGTCGACGGGAACTATGTTGCCATGGCCAAGACGTATCGCAGGCTCGCTCAGGAAAACGGAACGTTCCGTTCAACTGCGGACAAAATCGCCGAGCTTCCCAGGCTCGCCCGGCTGATCGGTTCACCGATCTTCCATGTGACGGCACGCCAGTACAACGTGCGGAGCGGAACGGATACGCTCTTTACCCCCTATGCCGATCTGATTGAAAAGTTCGAACGCATTCAGCGGAAGTTCGGGCTCAGGAAGGCATACATTCATGTCGACGGTATCGGTTACCGGGGCTATGACAATCTTGAGCCGGATCAGATTCCGGTGGGAGAGAAAGCCGGCGGCAAGGAAGGTCTGAAAAAATTCCTCGCTTTCGCCCGTGAAAATGACTACATCGTGGTTTATCATCAGCAGTACCGCGATATGTATCTTGATGCTCCAAGTTACAACAAGGAGCTGCTGCTGTTGCGCGAAGACGGAACTCACCACATCGAAGACAGCTGGGCCGGGGGCGCCAACGCGCTGGTCTGTACGACCCGTTCACTGGACTATGTCAGGCGAAACAACACTTACCTCAGGGAAATTGGCGCGGCTCCCGACGGCTGTTATCTGGATGTATTTTCCGCTGTTTCCGGTGATGAATGCTACCATCATGAACACAGGATGACACGTTCCGACTCCTTCAGGCTCCGTCGGGCCTGCTTTGATTATATCCGCCGGAATTTCGGCATCGTCAGTTCGGAAGAAGCCGCCGACTGGACTGTCCGCACCCTGCATCTGGTTCACCATACCACCTGGGCGGTCAATCCGGAGTATGAGAATTTCGCGATACCGCTGCCGCTTTATGCTCTGGTTTATCATGATGCGATGATCGTACCGTTTGAAACCGGACGCCGGCGCGGTTCGTACTATTATTCGAAGCACGACATCCCGTTCCTGCACGCGCTGATTTCCGCCGGCATGCCCTATCTGTCGGTGGACGCTTCCGCCGAGGATGTCGAGGCGGCAGGGATTGTTGCGGAATTGCACGGGCGGGTCGCATTGCTGGAGATGACCGATCACAGGCAGCTGTCTCCGGACGGGCGCTGTCAGCAGGCTGTCTATGCCGACGGCACGGTTGTCACCGCCGACCAGAATTCCGGTGACTGGAGCATCTCATATCCCGGAAAGACGATGCGCGGCAATGCGCTGAACTGGAGCGTCGAAACAGAGTGGAACAATTGACGGACAACCGGATAAGAGGATGGAATATGAAATTCATGGTTTGCGGTTCAGGGGATGCTGTCGGGATTCCGGGGCTGTTCTGCCGTTGCCCGGTCTGCGTATCGGCGCGTGAAAATGGCGGAAAGGAGCGCCGTTCCCGCACCGGATATCTGCTGGGCGATGCGGTGAAGTTCGATTTCGGCCCCGATACAGCGATGCAGGCGCGCGAGCTGGGATTCGACCTGACGAAACTCAGGCGGATCTTCATCACCCACAGCCACTCCGACCACTTCGGCGCGGAGGAGCTGTGGAATCAGACACTTGGGGTTTCCGCGCCGGAACAAATCGTGACCCTCTACGGCAACACCGAAGTGTTGAAGCAGCTTGCGCCGTACCGGAATTTCGGTATCACGCTGCAAACGCAATTGCTCCGTTCCGGCGAAACCGTATCGTTCGACGGGATCCGGGTGACGGCGATTGCGACCGACCACATCCCCACCGAGGAGTGTCTGATGTATCTGATTGAAACTCCGGGAAAAAACGTATTGATCGCCAATGACAGCGACCGCTTCCCCGAATCGGCGTTCGCATTGCTGAAAAACCGCCGGGTCGACCACATCTTCATCGATGCGACCTGGGGCGTGGAGCACCGCGAACACCAGGGCCACATGGGTCTCCCGGCCATCCGTGAAATCGTCGCGCGTCTGCGGCGGCAAAACACGCTCACGCCGGAATCGCACATCTGGGCGGTTCACATCTCCCATCTCGCCGCTCCGTTGCCCTGCACGAAATTTCCCGCCGCATTGGACGACAATCCATGCATGGAGTGGTCATACGACGGATTGACCGTCGATCTCGTCTGATATCCACGCAAAATCCCAACGAGCATACACGGAAAAGAGTTTCAGCTTCTGCTCGGTTGAAATATATCGCATTTTTAAGATGACTAGTGCGGATGGTTCCTGCTCGTTCCGATGGGAGCGAAATCCCCAATACTTTTATGGGCAAGGGGGGGACTTGAACCGCGAGGGTTGAGCGTGTATTTTATCTGCCGGAGGATACGGCGGATTATGAATCTTACATCGGCAAATGCGGAGCGGCTGACGGCGGCGTGCGTATTGAGCGTGGTCGGCGGTTTTCTGGATATCTACACGTACCTTTACCGGGGGAAGGTGTTTGCGAATGCGGTGACCGGCAACATGGTGCTGTGCGGGTTTCACCTGGCGCACCGGGAGTGGCTGGCAAGTTCGAGATACGTGCTGGCGATCCTGTTCTATGCGCTGGGGATTTTCATTGCGGAAATCGTGCATCGCAAGCTGCCGGCGTTTCGGCGGGTCACGTGGCACCAGTGCGTGATTTTGCTGGAACTGGTCTGCCTGGCGCCGGTCTGCTTCATTCCATACGGAGAGTTCGACTTCATTGTGAATGCGCTGATTTCGTTCGTGTGCGCACTGCAGGTGCAGACGTTCCGCCGGGTGCAGGGATTGCCGTTCGCTTCGACGATGTGTACCGGAAACCTCCGCAGCGGCACGGAGGCGCTGTTCCACTGCTGTTTCGACCGGAAGCGCGAGGAGCTGCATAAGGCGCTGCACTACTACGGCGTGATCGTCTGTTTCATCTTCGGTGCCGCCGCCGGGGCGCTGCTGCTGCACGGGTTCGGACACTACGTCTTTCTGCTGGCTCCGGCCGGCCTGGGCGCAGTATTTTTCCTGATCACGCCGCCGCGCGAGCTGGCCTCGTGGCGGCGCAGATTCCGCAGGCTCTGGACATGTACAGGAGGAACAAGATAATGAAGCAGCCTGATTTCTCCAGTATATGCCCAGTGAGCCCCATCTAGAAATCCTCCCGAAGTGAGATTACCTTGC
>ERZ1034984.200-NODE-200-length-66451-cov-101.474727_pt1 | contig 66451 bp, 98 predicted proteins | sample MGYA00520589_ERZ1034984 | MGnify/ENA primary metagenome ERZ1034984 (study PRJEB33766, sample SAMN09781790) | gut metagenome | biome: gut microbiome | host: Homo sapiens | place: Madagascar | study: EMG produced TPA metagenomics assembly of the PRJNA485056 data...
GTATTTATCTATTTATTTATCTGTGTCTATATATATGGCTACCCTGTCGCCGCTTGCGGCGGCTGCTGCGCCTATACATATACGCACACAAGCGCCCGCCGATCCGATCATACAACCGCAACGCCCGGCGCAAGCTGAGAAAATAAAGGCGACAGCCGGGGCAAAAAAGGGGTGTGAAAAATGAAAAACCGTTCACGCGTACATGAAAAATAATCATCCGTCGCCCGCCTGGACGGGCAAAAGCAAGGCCGCTCCAGCGGCCTTTTAACTGCTCTTAATATCAATTAAGACATGTCAAACGCCCCCCCTACTTTCAAAATTGGACGCTAAAAGCCGGGCGCGTAACCCGGCGCGGCACCACCTCCACCCCAACTATTCAGCCCACATCAATAAAAAGAAGTCCTGGCTAACGTTCTCATTGAGCGTTTCCGGGACTTTTTTCATACATAATTACGGGTAAAGCCGTTGCTGGGATACTTTAATATTTCAAGTAGACTGGTTGCAATTTAAGGCTGTGATTGCCATATAGGGCAGGAGGTGATGACGGCTATGTTTATTTTAGCCGCCCAGGTTGAGGTAGAGAACTACACTGGGGCGTGCGATATCAGTGGTGAGCACGGTGCTGGTGGGTTGTTGGTCCCTTGCGGCATCGAGGTTCAGCGGAGCGGTGACAGATGCTTAATTCTGCTGAGGGACGCTTCAGGCGTTATTTTTGGAAAGATTACCGGCGTAGAGCGGAGCAACCTCCGGGAGGAACCCGAAGGGGGCCTGCCTTTGGATCGAAGCATACCTGATGATAAGACGCGGTAATGCTGATGGCATTCTGAAAGAGAGGCGATTTTCATTAAACACTTAGGAGACATCACAAAGATCAACGGCGCGGAGATCCCTCCCGTCTGGTGCATCACCGGCGGGAGTCCTTGCCAGGACTTGAGCATCGCGGGGAAACGTGCGGGACTTGCCGGTGCTCGTTCCGGCTTGTACATGGAACAGATACGAATCGTCAAGGAGATGAGAGAGCATGACAGAAGCATTGGACGGACAGGTGAGCTTGTTCGACCTCGGTATATGGTCTGGGAAAATGTGCCCGGAGCGTTCAGCAGCAACTTCAAGGATGGATTCGGAGACTTCGGAGCCGTGCTGGAAGAAGCTGTACGCATCGCAGAACCGGGATTTTCTCTTCCTCGACTGCCGGACAAGCAGAGGTGGACAAAATCGGGAGGGCTCGTCGGGGACGGATGGAGCGTTGCATGGAGAACACACGACGCCCAATACTGGGGTGTGCCGCAGCGAAGACGGCGCATCAGCATGGTGGTTGACTTTAACGGACACACCGCAGGGAATATCCTCTTTGAACGTTTCGGAGGAGCCGAATCTTCTGGTGTACACGAAGTTGTCGCAGATTCTGGAAGAGAATCCCGATCCGAAGTACAACCTGACGCCGAAGGCGTGCGCCGGGATACTCCGGAGGGCGGAACGGCGCGGGAAGAAATTGCCGGAGGCGCTGAAAACTGTTCTGCTTATGCAGTCCGAATCAGGGGCGGCTGCGACGGAGGAGGCAAGGGCGCTTTAATCCAGATAGAAAAGTCGGGAACATTAAAGCACGACAACGACCAGACCATTTTCTGCTTGCAGGGAAACGCGATAGATCGAGCGGACGCGGCAAACTGCAACGGCAAGGGCTGGAAAGAAGATATAAGCTACACGCTCAATACGATTGACCGCCCAGCGGTTATGGCCTTTGATAGCACGCAAATTTGCAGCCGGGAAAACGGCAGCATTCCGGCTTACGGCAAGCCGTGCCACTCGCTGAACGCTCACGCTCATGTACCGAGTGTTGTTCTGGATATGGCCCACACAAGCGAGGACAGGGTCACGACGTTTTCGATGCAGGGGTTCGGAGACTATAAAGAGTCGGAAGTCGTTTCTTCCTGTAAACAACGTGATGCCAAAGACGCTACGGACCTTGTGATAAGCATCGACGACGAGAAAAACGCCTACATAGATCAGTTCGGTACTCTGAAGGCGCATGCGAGCGGCGGGACACAGCAACACGTTATGGAGCGCATGGTCGTTCGTCGGCTTACCCCGTTGGAATGCACCCGGCTTCAAGGCTTCCCGGACGGATGGGTCGGCATCGGCGACTGGGCGGACGAGAAAGGCCGCGTACACAAGGAAGCGGACGCGCCGAAGTACAAAGCGCTCGGAAACTCCATCGCCCTACCGTTCTGGCGCTGGATGTTCGGACGGATGGCGGAGTATCTTCCGGATGACGCGACGCTTGGTAGCCTGTTTGATGGGATCGGCGGATTCCCGCTCTGCTGGGAAAGCATCCACGGAACAGGAACGGCGGTATGGGCTTCGGAGATTGAGCCGTTCGCTATTGCCGTAACAAAGCATCATTTTGGAGGTAATGCCGATGACAGATAAACAGTTTGGCGGGATGTTTTCTTCCGCCACTGACGAATGGGCGACGCCACAGGCGTTCTTTGATGAGTTGAACGAAGAGTTCCATTTCACGCTCGACCCGGCAGCGAACGAAGAAAACCACAAATGCGAGACGTTCTTCACAAAAGAACAAAACGGGCTCACTTGTCCGTGGGGAGGACACACGGTGTTCTGCAATCCACCTTACGGGCGCGAGATCGGAAAGTGGGTGCAGAAAGCGTGGGAGGAACACAAGACGAGCGGAAACACCGTAGTTATGCTGCTTCCGGCTCGAACGGAAACACGTTGGTTCCACGAGTTCATCTACGGCAAAGCCGAAATCCGCTTTGTGCGTGGTCGGTTGAAATTCGGAAACGCAACAAGCAACGCACCGTTTCCGAGCATGGTTGTGATTTACCGCAAAAATGAAAAAGAGGAGGAATCGAACCAGCCAATGGATAAAACAAAACTTCCTTACGGTCGGCTTACTTTCGATGGCAACTTCTGCGACATTGCCAAATGCCGCGAAGAGCGCTGGGGCAAATACTGCCCGGACGGCGCATGTAGCCAGCGCAAGGTGTGGGAGCGGCTGAAAGAGTACGAGGATACTACAATGTCCCCGACCGATGTGCAGGAATACAAAAAGTTCGAGGACGAGCTTATTGCCTCCGGGATGACTTTTAACGAATTGCTCGCAAGGGCCAGTACCGGACTGCGCTTCACGAGCGTGAAAGATCGGCTTCCGGGCAAAGACTGCAAATGCCTCTGCGTGCAGGAATACATGTTTAACGCCGGCTACGTTTATTACGATCAGGTGTATTACCACGCGAGTCCGTTTATGAACGCGCTGGAAGAGGAGATGCCCACCGGCTTCTATTGGCACGTCGATGACGTTGAGCGCCCTGCGAAAAACGTGGAGCTCTGGGCAGAACTGCCAGATAATATTTCTGCGCTTATTGCTTCCACTGAAAATCGACGCAATCCTTGACAGAGAAAATTTGACGGAGGATGAAAAATGAACGAAAAACAGGAAAAGAAACGCCGGTACAATCTGCGCCTTGAGTACATCGCGCGTCTCAACAAGTGGCTGGACAGCGAACCGCCCCGGTGGCGCTTTATCCGCTGGCGCAAGTGGAAGAAAAGTCGGCCAGTATGGGAGGACGCGGCATGACCTACGAAGAAGCAAAACGAATCCTTCACCCGGACACTACGCGGGAAGCCCTTGCCGAGATCGAGTTTTTAGGCGGATTCAAAGGCAAGGAGAAATTACGGGAGGCGGTAGACGAGGCTTGCCTTATGGCGTGTGAGGCGCTGGACAAGCAGATTCCGAAGACGCCGCTTGACATTCGGGCGTGCCCAAACGAAGCAAAATTTGCCGACTGCCCGGTATGTGGACAGGTCGTTGATGAATGGTCTCCGTACTGCGATCAATGCGGACAGGCGATTGATTGGGAGGGCTGACAATGGAGGAGCTTAAACCTTGCCCGTTCTGCGGCGGAAGCCCGTACATCAGGGAGATTGTTTTTTGCGATCTGCCCGCCGCAGTAACAGCCGATGACGGCTTGATTGAGTACATCAAAAAATATCGAGTGATTTGCGACAACGCCGTCTGTTTTTGTCATCAGCAAACACGGCTTTTCTCTACGCCGGAAAAAGCAATCGAAGCATGGAATAGGAGGGTTGACAATGGCTGAATACACGCACATTAAAACAGCGCGGACGATCATCTGCGAATTATGCAACGATCTATACCCAGACGATCCTTGCGAACCGGCAGACTGTGACTGGCTGCGGATGCTCGAAGAGGATGCGCTTTCCTGCGGCAACTGCAAATGGCTCGGCAAGCGTCACCAGAAGTGCTCCTGCTGCCGGAGAAATCACGGCATTAAAGACAACTATGAGGGGAAAACGCCATGACACACAAAGACTTTTCAACGATTCAGCGCATGTTAGGCTTCATCGAGGGCGCTATATTCGACCTCGACAAAAGCGTAAGCGGCAGCATTCTCGACGCTATTGGAGTTATTGATGCAATTCTTGAAAAAGCAGTGCGAACGGACGGAGGCGATGACAATGGCTGAATACATAGACCGCGAAGCGGCGATCAAAGCAATCTTTGATAGCGATCCTAACGGCATTCGCCGAGCACTCGGGTTTAATGTGGGACAAATCGAAGAAGCGCTGCGGGTTGTCCCCGCCGTCTCCGTCCCGCAATGGATCAGCGTCAAGGACAGATTGCCGGAAGATGGCGAGCACGTCCTCATCTGGTACGAATACTACCGCTATGGCTCTTATAACCGGATGTATACGACCTACGAGATCGCCTACCAGTATAATGGCCATTGGACAGGCGCGGGGGATTCATTGGGGCAGAAAGCGCGTGTGTTTGCATGGATGCCGCTTCCCAAACCGCCGAAAGGAGAAAATGATGGATGAATGCATAGAACGCGAAACGGCGGTTATGCGATTGATGCAGGACGGGTGCAGCGCAAAAAACGTACAGACCATCATGGCGCTTCCTGCCGCCGACGTTGCACCGGTACGGCATGGGCGGTGGATTACATGGGAGGAGGCAGGCAACGACATACCTTCGCCACACAGACACGAATGCTCGGCCTGCCACGACGCTGCGCAGGTGCTTATAAACAATATTGAGCTGCTCTCTGATTATTGCCCAAACTGCGGGGCGAAGATGGACGGTGCGGAATGATGGCTGAAATTATTCGTGGAACAATCGACGGCGAACAGAAATATTGCCGCATTCCTATCCGGAGCAAGCTTGCGGAAACGATTATGGATGACACGGACACCGAGCTTTCCGCAGAGAAAATTCTTGCCATGCCGCACGACAAGGCGGCAGCAGTCATTGACGCGATCATGCAGGATTGGCTTTACTGGCTGAGACGCGCCGGTGAGTTGTGGGTACTGACAAGAGAAGTGGAGAAATCGGAATGAACGAAGAAAGAAACAGGAGAATTTACAGGTTTCTTCGAGACTATGTAAATTTTGGCGATGAGACAATCAATGAAGACGTCCTCGTTGCTGCTGTTGGTTTGCTCGTAAGAGAAAGCGTGTTCACGTTCGCAGAGCTTCAATTTGAGTGCGCGATGAGAGAACGCGCCATTATTCCAAACGATTGGAAAGAGAGGGCTTTAGAATGAGCTGTGCATCCTGCATCCACTACCCGCCGAGCGCTTCGGACGGAAAGCCCTGCTGCTTCTGCGATCCGATAGACCCGCTGCTGAATTGCTATCAGAGAAAGGATGACGAACCGAATGAAGAAAATAACGTTTGAATTGCCGGACAACACCGTAGGGGCGACCCTTTCGCTCCTGCTTGACCACGACGACCGTTACACACTTGTCGCAGAATGCATTGGCACGTCCCATCTGCGGAGCGGGACTGTGGTTCAAATCGAAGAAAATGAAGGAGGCGGCAGCGATGCATAAACCATGTTACGGCAAATGTCCCCGCTGTGTGTGGCGGTGGAATGGGGGGTGTTCGGAATGGCAAGGCTGATTGATGCAAAAGCCGAAGAATCGCAGGTCAAGACCGCATTCAAATACAACCCGGTCATTATGGGGCAGTTCTTACGTTGGATAAGGATGCAGGACACAGTTGCCGCTGTCCCAGTCTCCGAACTTCTCTCACTACGCGACAACCTGTACGAAGATAATCTTATCACGAGGCGAGGACTGCGCAATCTCAATATGCTGATTGCCAAATACGAAGGAGGGAAAGACCATGCGCTTGATTAACGCAGAAAGTCCGCAGAACAGAATGTACGTTTCCGATCTGGTAATCGAGGAAATGAAAAAGATTCCGACGGTCGATATTGACCGCCCCACCCGCAGCCAGTTTAAGCGCATGGCGGTGCAGTTGGGGTATGAAAAGGTTGTGCATTGCAAGGACTGCCGACTTGGATACCCGGACTTGTCTCTCAAGTGCAGCGAACAAGAAGTCTTTTGCAACTATTACGATTATCCTAAGCCCGCAGACGGATTTTGCGAGAAAGGGAAGATGAGAACCTATGAGTAAAGCTGTAATGTTAAGCATCCAGCCGCGCTGGTGCGAGAAGATCCTCCGGGGTGAGAAAACGGTGGAGGTGCGGAAAACGCGCCCGACGCTGATGCAGACGCCCTTTAAGGTGTATGTATACTGCACGAAGCCGCGATTTGAACACGAGGATTTCTTCACGCTGGTGGGAAAGCAAGGCTTTTATGGCGGCGGGAAAGTCATTGGCGAGTTTGTGTGCGACCAAATCGCTCAACTTGTACCAAGCTTCAGAGAACCGGCGGAATACCGAATCGTGGACGATAGGGGCTGGGCATATCCAATCGAACTGATGCTCGAAGAGGCGTGCTTAACAGAGGAGGAGATCGATGCGTATTTGGGCGGAAACCCAGGGTTCGGCTGGCATATCTCCGATCTGAAAATCTACGAAAAGCCGAAAGAAATATCTGAGTTCAAGAAACACAGCAGAGAATGTTACTTTGACAATCTCGGCATGGCAACGCCGAAGTGTTCAGAATGTACGCAGTGTAATCTCACGAGACCGCCGCAGAGCTATTGTTTTGTGGAGGCTCTTCAAACATGACGCCAGAGGAACTGTATGAAGAAAATCAGTCTCTTGTTTGGTTTACTTTGAAAAAGTATTTCCCGAGTCTTAAAGTTGACGAAGATATTCTACAAGTGTGCAGGATAGGGCTATGGCAGGCGTGTGCGGAATACTATCCGGAAAAAGGCGCTAAATTCTCAACATTTGCGGTCAAGGGCATTTTCATGGCGGTGCGCCGATATATCCGAGATTGCTGCAAGCCGCAGATCGCGGCACTGCCGTTAGATGATTTCGTTTCGCCGAATAGCCGATTACTTGTCGAGGAAACTGTCGGGAAGGAGGACGAGCATCCCGCGCTCGAAGACATGATGAAGCGGCTTACGCCTACACAAAGGCTTATGGTTACTATGCGCAGCGCCGAGCTGTCTGTTTATGATATTGGCGACGCACTTGGATGCACGCCGCAGTACGTTTCGCAGGAACTTGGGCGCGCCAGAAAGACAATCGAGAAATTTTTAAAATAGAGTGGGGCGATTTTCGCCCTCTTCTTTCTACGATCAACGCAAAAATTTTTAATGCGATTTTTAATGTAAGATTTGAAATATTTGAAAGATTTGAAATCGGCAGCTCTCGAAAAAGGGCGCGGCGAGATAAAGAAAAAAGCTCAAAACCCCTTGAAAATAAAGGATTTTGAGCTTTTACTCGCTGGCAGCGGGAGAAGGATTCGAACCCTCACATACGGAGTCAGAGTACGATGACGAATCCGATAAAAACTATTGAAAATCAGTGCTTTTGCCGGTTGCCAATTATTTTTTTCATGTAGTTTTTATTGCTGAGTCCATTAAGTCGCGCGCGGACATGGCATCTTCGACAGTTGCGTCAGTATATACGTTTGCTGTCACAGAAATATCGCTGTGGCCCATGATCGCCTTTGCTATATTGATTGGCACCCCGGCGCGCTGCAGATCTGTACCGTAGGTATGCCGCAGACAATACAGAACAAGATCGGGAGCAATTTTGTGACCATTCTTCGGGTTCCCGGCGTTGTCTGGATACAACGGTTTCCCGTCCTTATCAAGGTCTTTCGGGTCGTAGATATGGCCGTGCGCTGTCATTTCGGCGCCCATGGCGATGTCCATCTGCCGGGAAAAACTGCGCCAGTTGTTTGTCATCACCGTCTGCGTCATCATGGATTTACCGTCTTCCTGCGTGAAAACAAAGTCGTCCTTGTCTTTCCCGCTAATGTGGCGTTTCAGATCGGCATAAATGTCCGAAGGGATAGGAACATACCGGTCTCCGGCAGACGTTTTCGGCGTCGCAATTACAGTGGTTCCGGACTCGACGGCTTCGCAAACGTGAATAAGCCGCGTTTCCATGTCCAGATGGCGCACACGAAGTGCGGCGCACTCGCCGGGGCGCAGGCCCGTGCGCATGAGAAAACGAATCCATAGGCTACACCGGTGCGTCTTCGCCACTTGCATAAGAACGGCGCGCTCCTCGGCGGTAAGCGAGCGGCGCTTTTCGGCAGTAGCAGACGCGGGAATGGTGAGCTTGATGGTCGGGTCAAAGGGGATTATGCGAGAAAAGGCAGCCTGCGAGAACATGGCACGCAGGATCATTCGTACTTTTTTCGCGTGGGACTCAGACATTTCCGCCTGCTGATTCAGCACGCCTTGCAGCATCGTGTCGGTGACGCTGCGCAGCTTTTTACCTCGAAGCGCCGGGATAATATATCCGTTGATCTTGTCCTCATACATTTCATAGCTTTTTTGCGTCATGGTGCCTTTTTTCTTCGGCTGTCCAGGTTTGCGGACCTTTGGTTTAATGTAGGTGGTCAGCCATGTATCGGCCCAATCCTCGATTGTGCAGTTTACACCTTTTGTTAATTCCGCGCGCCGGACGGCTTCTTTCTTTGCGGCGAGTTTTTCCATCGCCTCGGCTTCTGTCTTTCCGCATACTATGTATTGCTTCCCGTCGGCAACAAACGATTTTCGGATATATTTATATTCTTTTGATCCGCTTTTAGGCATGGCGGGTTCCTTTCAGAGGTCTTGGCCTTTGCTTTCTTCCTTTTTCCAGTGTGCGCGGCTGCCGAGATTGGCTATGATGGCGACAATGCATATTACGGCGGCTATCACGATCAGCAGAACGCCTGCTGTGGACATCGGTGTCCACTCGCCGCGGAAGAAGCCAATATGATGGTTGTTCATGTCCATTACGGTATTTCGGATAAGCAGTATCAGAGAAAGGATGGATATAACGGCAATATAAAGGTTTTTCTTTTCAACCGCCTTACGGAGAAACGCATTGTTCTTTTCCAGATATTTGTTCTTTAGCTGCAACAACTCGATCTTGTGAGCGGCCCGGTCGGTTTCCTGGCTGGTCGGAGACTCTTTGGTAATGTCGAAAAAACTGTCGGCAGACATACCGAACAACTTACACAGGACGATAAAATGAACTGTGCTGGAGTTGCTGCTTTTCAATCCGAGGAATCGCTCGGCGGTGGATTTCGGAATACCCGTCTGATCGACAATTTTCTGGTAGGATAAACTTCGCCTGTCTTTTTCGTCTGCCATAATCTTTTGGGCAACTTCCAACTGCTCCTGTGTCTGGCAAACGAGATTTTCTAATTCTTCCATGAATCCTCTACCTCGTAGCATTATTTCTGCGATTTGAACCCGTTTTTGGGAATTAACCGAACAGTTTCTTCACATTGGGACGGAAAAGCTGTGTTTTGGGGTTGGACAAATCGCACGAGTATCTGCTACGCTTAATACGCAGCAGACAACAGGGCTTTTTACGTTGTCTCTGCTGGCGCCGCGGCCGGTGACGCGGCGGCGGAACCTTTTCAAAAAAACTATTGCCACGGCAAAATTCGCCTGATAAGATACTAAGTACGGAATATCGGACTCCGGATACTGTATGATGATATTATCAAGACATAAAGGAGGCTTCCCCTTGGACTACGATCAGGTTATCCTGCGCCTTTTCCATCAGCTTGACGAAGAACAGAAAGGGATCTTCATTTCCGCCCTTAAAAAGGCCGCTGCGAAAGATCCGAAATATCAGGCGCTGATGCGCTTCAACGAGAACCGTTCTTTGCCTCCTCTTGGCGCTGCATCTGCTGAAGCAGCGGGATCAGAGCCGCTTTCGTCTCATCCGTGATATTTTCCAGTATCTCCATAATAATACGATCATACTTACTGCCCTCGCCGGCTTCGGCGGGGGTTTTTTTATCGGTTTCCCCCTTCAGGTATTCCGGTGAAGTGCCAAGAATTTTCGCTACAATTTGTATTTGTTTCTCGTTAGGAGAAGACTTCCCGGCCTTCCAATCATGGCAGATAGACGCGGTGCGGTCGAGCTTTTGGGCAATAAAGGATTTAGACACGCCTTTTTCTTCGCGCAATGCCTCGAATCTGTTGAAATCGAACAATTCATTCATCTCCTTTCGGTCAATACGCTAAAATCCAAAAAGTTACGGATTTTATATTGACTATCTAAAAGATTTTAGATATAATCCACTTGTACTCGAAAGAGAGAAAACCCTTGAGAACAAAGAAGATTTTCTATTTGCATCGTATCTCACAGGGATTTTTTTGTCAAGGAAAATCTTAATTATGTATGGAGGATTCCATGATGGATCTGAGAGAACGCCGGGAAAAAATCGGCATCAGCATATCGAACGCCTCTCGCATTTGCGGTTTCCCGCCGTCTGCGTTGACAGCTTACGAAAAAGGGCTTTACGGCCCGCGCCCGGAACGGGCTGCCGCTATGGCACTGCTGTACGGCTGCTCCGTAGAGGATCTGTATTACAGCGTTGAAGAGAGTCGACGAGCCGCCGTTAAGAAAGAAAACGATCTTCAATGCATTCTTCGGCTGCTTCCAAAAGCGAGCGACGATACGAAAAAGCAGGTCCGCTTGCTTCTGGAAAACGCCTGAGCCGCACGCTGGGAGGTGCTTTTATGCCGCGACTGAAACGCACCGTTTATGCCAACTCACCGCAGGAGGTGGTCTTGGCGAACGATCTTGCGAAACGTTACAAAACGAGATACCTGTCGATCCCACAGATCCAGGCGGAGCTCGGCGTCAGCTATGGCACTGCCAAAAAGTGGCTTGCCGACGTAACATTTTATCAGATATGCGGCGGCCGGAAGTTCAGCGTCGAAGACGTGGCTAAGCATCTGGCGGAAGCCCAGCGGATAGGCGGATAAGATGAGCCCTTACGAATTGGCGGAATTGACGGCGAAAGCGGCGGCGCTCGCCATCCTGAAAGCAACGTATGTTCATGCCCCGGCGCTTTGCAGACGCAACGCGAACGGAGACTTTGCCATCCAATATGCAGACGAAGACAAGCCGGAATATATCGACTTCTGCCTTCACCACTGCCCCTATGCGAATACCGAATGCTGCAACTGCCTCGCTACCGCCGGAGAAGCGAAGCCGGGACGGCCGAGAAAGACGGAATACATATGACTCGAAAAGACTGCTCTTTTTGCCGCTGCCGGGCATGCAATAACCGCCGGCAGCAGAAATGCACGGCCTGTGCATCCGATCCATGCTCTGCCTGCTATCGCGGTTCGATGAAAGACAGCGATAAAGTACGAAACTGCCAATCATTCATTCGGTCGTGGGTGGATAAGAAATACTTCAACCAAGATCGCCTCTGAGTTACGGCAGGGCTTTTTACCTTTCACCTGCCGGCTCTTTTGTATACCTCCTGAACTGCTGAGGTTAAAACCGCTATACAGCCAGTCGCATGGTTTCACGTCCTTTTGGTGCGGGTCCTTCTCCCTTTTTGCTATAAGCTGCAGCCCGTAAGAAGCAGCGCGCTTCGGCGCTCCGTCTGGAATGGCGGCAGGGCACCAATATCCTCCGATAGTTTAACAGTAAAACGCCGTTCGAGCGGGCGGGATGTTCTTTGTCGCGTTACGCAAAAGGCGAGACAGAACGGAAGATACGGGTGCAACTCCCGTAAGGAGGAGACTGTAACAGAATAATCGGAGGAAGCATGCTTCAGTATTTGCATTTTGAAGATCGTGAGACCTGGCTTGCCGGCCGCGTTGGACTTGGCGCTTCGGACGCCGCCGCTGTGTGCGGCCTGAGCAAGTGGCAGACGCCGCTCGGCCTTTGGGAAATAAAAACCGGTCGAAAAAAAGCTAAAGATTTATCCGGCAACGCAGCAGTTTCCTTTGGCGTCCGCGCAGAGCCCCATTTGCGCGGGCTTTTTTTAGCGGAACACCCGGAATACCGGTTGGAATATCACCCGTTCGACATTCTGTATCAGGAGGAGCGCCCGTGGCTTACGGCCACGCTGGACGGCGAGCTGATTACCGAAACCGGCGAACGCGGCGTTTTGGAAATCAAAACCGCGCAGTGCAGTTCCAAAGAGGATTGGGCGGAATGGCGCGACAGGATCCCGACGCACTATTACACGCAGATTTGCCACCAGTTCCTTGCCACGGGATATTCTTTCGCGTTCCTTTTCGCGCTTCTGACGGGGCTGGACGGCTCTTCCTCGCTGCGCACCTATTATTTCACGGCAGAAAGCTGCGCCGACGATATGGCGTGGCTTCTGGATAAAGAAGAAGCATTCTGGAAACGGGTACAGGCGGGGACGATGCCTCCGGCTGTGCTGAAAATATGATTGGGGGTATTTGCCATTAACATCGCAGGCCAGTTCAAAAAGAAGAACGGTTTCGGAGGCAAGGAGTATTACTACCGCACGGAACTGCCCGTGCGCGTCGGCTCCGTGGTCGCAATTCCGACGCCGCGCGGAAATTCGCCGCTTCTCGTAACGAGAACGGACGTTCCCGCATTGGAGATCGATCCGGAATATCTCCATTGTCTCACAGAGGTCACGGAGTTTTATCCGATGACCGAAGCGGACATGGACGCGCTGTTTTGACGGAGGCACACTATGGCTGACATGATCGAATACGGCGTCACAAACGACGCGCTGACTGTTGCGAGCGAGCTGCATATCTGCACCAACTTCGCAGAGGTCAAAGAGTGGCTTACGCAGGAACTCGCGCCCTACGAGAGCATGATCGTCACGGAGGAAAGCATCGCCTCAGCCAAAACGCTCCGGGCAAACATCCGCAAAGTTGCGGACAGCATAAACCAGCAGAAGATCAGCGTGAAAAAGGCGTGGCTTGCGCCATTCACGACCTTTGAGGGCGAGAGCAAAGAGCTCTACGACCTTTGCCAGAAGAGCGTCACAAATCTGGATGTTCAGATAAAGAACATGGAAAACGCCAAGCGCGAGGAAAAACTCGCCCGGCTGAAAACCGTGTTCGACGAGAACGCCGTCGGCATCACGGATTATGTGACTTGGGACAGCATCGTATCCCCCAAATGGGGCAATGCGTCCGCAAGCGAAAAGGCGGCGGCCGAAGAGATCGTCACCATTCTCCGGCAGGTGCGCGAGGATCTGGATACGATCCGGTCTCTGAACAGCGAATGGGAAGAGGCGCTTCTTGACGAATATGCCGCTACGCATAACGTCCGCGACGCCATCCAGAAGGAAAACGCGCTGAAAGCCCGTAAAGCCGCCGAAGAGGCGCGCAAGGCGGCAGCAGTGCAGGAACACTTCGATGAGCCCAAAGCCGCTCAGGACGAGCCAGACGCGCCCGTGGAGCCACCCGCCACGTTTGCGCCGCCTCCCGTCGTTCCCGTCGGATACGAGGAGCCGACGAAGCCGAAGCTCTATCATTTGGAGTTCGCCGTCGATGTGACGATGGAACAGGCGCACGCGCTCAAGGCGTTTTTCACACAGAACCATATCGAATACCGAAAAATTTAAGGAGGATATTCCATGAAAACCGCAACTCCCGCAAATCGCCCTGCGCCTACCCAGCAGGGGCTTGCACCGGCAAAAACCGGTGAGGACAAGATCGTCAAGTACAAAGGCGCAACCGGTGCTGACGTAGAACTTTCTATCGCCATGACGCAGAAATACTTCTGCCCGACGGCGACTCCCGCAGAGGCATTTATGTTTAACGCATGGTGCTCCCACGTCGGTCTCGACCCGTGGAAAAAGGAGTGCTATCTCGTTAAATACGGGTCTTCGCCTCCGCAGCACCTTACATCCAAAGACGCTTTTACAAAGCGCGCAGAAGCTAACCCCCGCTACCAGGGACAGAAAGCCGGCGTGGTTGTAATCAACAGCAAAGGCGAAATTGAGGAACGGCTGGGCGAAATCATTCTCGACGGCGAAGAGCTTGTCGGCGGCTGGGCGGATGTATACGTTTCGGGGTACATCAACCCCATCGGTGTCCGTATCGGGTTTAAGGAGCGCTGCCAGTACGGAAGAGATGGACAGCCGCAGGCGAAATGGGCTACCAGCCCCGGTCTTATGATTCGCAAATGTGCGCTTGTGGCGGCGCTTCGAGAAGCCTTTCCCGGCGATGTGGGAGGAATGTACGTTCCCGATGAACTTGGATATGAAGAAGTCCCCACGGCACCGATCGACGCCGCCAAGATTCTTGACGTTGACCCTGATACCGGAGAGATCACCGGCGGCGCTCAGGACGACGTAGAAACGAGCTTTTTCGCGCAGGAGGGATAACCTATGACACCCATCGTAAAAGGCACTACAGCGGTCTTCTGGGGCCGCGTGTCGGGCAAGGACGCAACTTTCAAAGAGCTGGGCAACAATCGCCGTGTTGCCAACTTCTCTCTGCAGTACGACTCGCTGCCGGGCGAAGACGGCGGACGCCGAAAGGGTGTTTACATCAACTGCTCGGCATGGGGTGAAGTCGCCGATTTCGCTCAGAATCTGGAGCGCGGAGACACGGTTCTCTGCGCGGGTTATCTCGTCAAAGACGAGTACCGCAGCCACAAAGAGAACGCCGATATCTACCAGCTCACCTGCGATTTCATTTCCGTAATGCACTGACGCGCATGGCAGGAAGAGAGCGCCCTCTTTCAGGGCGCTTCTTCTCCAAAAAGTTTTAACAGCGGTTGCAAAACGCGCCGCTGCTTGCCATATAGGGTATAAAGCAACTGCTCCACCCCACAGACAGAAAGGTGTGTTTTGATTGCAAGATGTAATCAACGGGTTTAGCCACGAAAAAATTCTCGCGGTTCACGCAATGGTTCCCAAAGGCGATACTTTCGAGGAAATCTTTTTGGACGGCATCGATTTATATTTTGTCCAATGGATTATCAAGTATCGAAGACTCCTGACGACAAAGGACATCGGCGGAAAGAACTATTTTTTGGTGGACTATGCGAGATTGGAGGACGATTTGAAGTTCCTCCGGCTAAAGCGGCGGGCATTGAATTACAGGTTCGCAAAACTTTGCGAGCTTGGTCTGCTTGACAGAGCCGAAAGAAGTGCCGGAATGGCCGCGGCGTTCATGGAGACTGACGAATTTTTTGCATTATATAGTTCGCCTTCTGCTGATCCTCCTGTAAAAACGGATGATTACATCTTGGAATCACACATCCACCAGGCGTCCATGGGCGAAATCAGCGAACCGGAAGCTCGCAAGAAATTGCGAGGGTCTGCAAGAAATTGCGAGGGTCTGCAAGAAATTGCGAGGTTTAGCGATAAACCGCGCAAAAATATGCGAGGCCGTGTCGATGGCGGTGCTTCGCATAATATCTGCACTAACTCAGTTAGAACCCTTGAACCAAGCAATAACAACCAACCAGGTAAGTCTCAAGAGATAACTTCCGTCCTGAGACCTACCGATAACAACCAACTCAGTATTTCTCAAGAACATAGTGATACATACCCCGTAGAAAAAGACCCAAAAGAAAATATCCCCTACGGGGATATAAAAGAAAAGGGGAAAAAGAGAGCCCCCAAGGGCACGGAAATGTTCCCTATTTTGCTCCCCATTCTCGACGAATCCACCCTCGCATCGCCTTTGAAAGAGGCTCTGCGCGGCTGGCTCGAATACAAGGCGGAACGGAAAGAGAAATACGTCCCCACCGGCTTCAAGTCTTTGCTGACACAGGCGAAGAAAAACGCCGAGAAGTACGGCGACGATGCGGTCATAGACCTTATCGACGAATGCAAGGCAAACAACTACCAGGGCATCATCTGGGATAAGCTCGCCAAACTTCCCGCCAAGGCGCAGCAGCCGAAGCTGGAAGCCGAACACGCATCCGTTAAACGCCCTGACCCGGAGATCGAGTGGCGGAAGTCCAAGTTTGCTCCGCGGGACTACAGCGCAGGACTGCGCAGCATTTCTACCAGCGAACTCCGGGAGTACCCGAAGAACAGCGGGAAATATGTCCCGTACTGGATGATTCCCGGATATATGCAGGAATACCCTGCCGGGAGCGGCAAATACGTTCCCTACTACGAATTGCCAGGGTACGATCCCGAGCACGATGAAAATCACTGGTGGTGAACGACATGACAATGAACGATGCGGTTCTCGCTGAGGAATCTCTGTTCGGCTGTATCCTGGTCAGCCCTGCCGAGACGATCGGCACAATCCGTGACATTCTGCAAGCCGGAGACATAGCGCAGGAGCACATCCGCGCAGCATATTCAGCAGCATGCTCCCTAATTGACGAGAAGTCTGCCGTAGACGCAGTGACGATCCAGGAACGAGCCAGAGCGGACGGCACGGAGATCTCGTCGGAGACGATGCGAGCGGCGATGCGGCTGTACGTCACAACGGCGAACGTTGCCAAGCTTGCGGAGATCATCCACTCAAGGGCGATGGAGCGCGCGTCCGAAGCGATCGGCGGCAAGATGATGAGCGGAACACTTGCGCCGACGGATGCCATTGCCGAGCTGCAGCAGCTGGTTGCCGGGCAGCGGCGGACACTTCCGACACCGGCGGAGGACGCGACCGGCTTCCTGCAGTTGATCTCCGACGTAGCGGAAGGAAAGAAGTCTCTCTTTTCACCCACCGGTCTTGCCAGGCTCGATGCGATCCTCGGCGGCGGCTTGGTTGAATCCGGCGTTATCACGCTGGCGGCGCGTCCCGGTGTAGGCAAGACGGTCGTAGGGTTTGCCATTGCGGATACCGTTGCTGCTACCGGCAAAAAAGTCGTCTACGAAAGTCTCGAAATGAGCCGAAACCAGCTTTGGGCTCGCCGTGTTGCACGAATGACAGGGCTGAACTACGGAGACATCATGCGCGGGATATCCACGACGCAAAAGCAGTACTGGACGGATATCACGCGGGCCATGACTGTCCTGCAGCAAAGAAATCTCGTCATAAACGACCGCCCGGCGTCGATGGATGACATCGAAGCTCACGTCCGCTCCATGGGGGATGTGGGGCTTCTCGTCATAGACCACATGGGGCTTATCCGCCCAAGCATATCCGGGTCTCTGTACGAGCAAACGACGGAAACGTCACACCGGCTGAAACGGCTGGCGCAATCCCTGCAGATCCCTATCCTGTCGCTTTGTCAGCTCAACCGGCAAAATGAGAATCGGCAGGACAAAAAACCGAACCTTTCCGATTTGCGCAACTCCGGCGCCATCGAAGAGGACAGCGATGCCGTGATATTTCTCCACCGGCCGGCGCTTTACTGGGAACCCGACAGAAGACCGCAGCCTTGGGAGAGTCAGGAAATGGAGTTTATCGTGGCCAAAAACCGCCACGGCATGGTGGGGTCTATTTCCATGGACTTTGTGGGGTGGAACGCACGGATTCTGGACAGATCAGACGGCGGCGGATTTTCGGAGGCGCATGAACCTACGCCGTTTGAGCAGGTAGCAGAATGAGCAGCCTTTCCTTCGAGACGCCGGAAGATATGCCGCGCGGCATGAAAGCGCTGTACGAAGCGAAAATGGCGAAGGAACGGGCAAAGCAGACGGCGGCGGCTTTGCCCGAAGCAAAGCCAAAAAGCAAAGGCGGGAAATACCACGCCGAGAAGTGCGCGATCGGCGAGATGAAGTTTGACAGCAAGAAAGAAGCACGCCGTTGGGCGGAACTCTACGCCATGGAGCAGCGCGGCGAAATCTCCGATCTGCGGACGCAAGTGAAGTTTGTCCTTGTCCCAACCCAACGCGAGCCGAATGTGATCGGGCCAAAGGGCGGAATTACGCCCGGTAAGATGCTCGAAAAAGAAGCGGCTTACATAGCGGACTTCGTTTACACGGAAAACGGCGTGGAGATCGTCGAGGACTCCAAGGGATTTCGCACCGATGTGTACCGGCTGAAACGCAAGCTCATGCTGTATTTTTACGGGATTGCCATCCGTGAGACATAAACCGCCCGAAAAAAAGAAAAAATTTATAAATCGCGGCAGCTTTTTGTTTATAAAACAGGGGCTGCCGCATATTACTTTCATGTGCGAAAAACGAAAGGAGAGAAGCGTGTGCAAACGGCGAACACGGCGAGGTGCGCGATATGCGGAGAAGAGTTCGCTCCGACGCAGACAATGCCGGAAAGAGTGCGGCCGGATACGCCGCTCCCGTTCTGTGAGCGATGCCAACAGAAAATCTACTCGTATTTGGTCGCCCTGCCGGGCGTCGGGTACAAGATGGCTGTTTTCCTCGCCTGTTTGTTTTTCAACGCTCCCTACTTGCCGGAGGTAGCGGCGGACGCAGGGAAATTTGCCAAGGGAAGATGCGGGACGTGGAGAGGGTATTTGCTGGCGCTTCGCGCATGGCAGCGCGCCGGGCACACGGAAGCCGCAGCTACGGACGGCATAACGGACATTCGGAAAGCCTTTGACGGCGAAAAGATGACGCTTCAGGTTTCTGATGACATGCTTTCTGCCGAAGATTACCGCTCCTTGGAACGCCAGCGGAAAGACCGCTGGGGGGACGGGCCGACCGAAGAGCCCTATACACAAGCCGATTACGAGGCTATGGACAAAAACTATGATGCGCTGACGGCAGACCGAGCCTATGTTTCGGAGCAGGCGGAGGCGGCTATCGTCCGCATTTGCAAGTGGACGCTGGTGCAGGAACGCTGCTTTGACAAGCAGGACTACGACAGCGCCAAAAAGATCGGCGATCTCATCAAGGCGGAAAAAGAGGGCGAACAGCTTCGGAAAAAAGACGAGCTTCCGCAGGACCGCGTGAGACTGGACGACATTGTGCAGGCTGTTGAGAGAGCCGGGCTTCACATCATGGATTACGACGAGCTTTGCAAAGAGCTTGCCACAAAGACATTTCACGCGCCGTATCCCTATTGGCGCGATGCCGCCGACCAGATGCTTCTTGCCATCCGAAACTGCACCGCATGGAATGAGGGGCAGGAAGAGGTTGACCGTCTGCCGGATTCCTATGCTATCCAGGATCCGCTGGGCGAGTTCGCCGCGGAAAACGACGAAAAGGGGCAGCAAATTTACCGAGAGCTCGGCATCGTTCCTCTGGATATGCCGCAAAAGGATAACATCTGATGTCCAGACAGGATTACACACAAAGCCGACGCGCCGGAGGATTTGTTCGGAAGCCTACGCGCGCCGGTGTTGATTACGCACAGTTCGCCACCAAAGAGTGGGCGCTTCTGATTTCGTTTTTTCGCTGGTATCCCGACATCATGGAGGATATTTGCGTTTCCGACAGACCGGATTACACAAATTCGCTTATGGGGCGAGTTACCAAGCGCTATATGGCGCGATATATTGAGACTTTCACTTATGCGAGCCGAGGCTACGGCAAAACCTCCTGCATTATCTCTGACAAATGCAACAAGGGCATTCTGTGGCCGGGAGAGATCACCGGATACTACGCTCCGGTAAGCGTACAGGCTGCGCCGCTGGCGTCCAAGGCGTTTGCCAGCTATGAACGGAATTACCCGCTTCTGGCGGCGCACTGGATCCGGAGCAACGATGCGAAGACCACATTCCGCCTTACAACGCCCGCCGGCTCCAAGTTCATTATGGACATCCCGCGAGGCATTGATACCTCCGGCGTTGTAGCCGAAGAGGCCGGACAGGAAGACAAGAACCCGTTCAACTTCACCGACTTCAACCAGATCGTACTTGGCACGAACCGACTGCAGTACATGGTGAACGGAGCTCCGGACCCGACGCACATAGATAACCAGATCCACTACATAACCTCTGCAAGCCGCAAAGAGAACGAAGCCTTTATGGCGTGCGAGGATATGCGCCGAAGCATGATGGACGGGAAAAGCGCTTACGCGCTGTTCATTCCGTGGCAAGTCCCCGTGCTCTGCCGAATGAAGTCGTTCAACTACTACAACATGCTGCGGAAGAAGCTCAGCTCCGAACAGTTCATGCGAGAGTGCGAAACGCACTGCACGGGCGCTTCGGAGAACCCCATTATCAAAGACAGCGTTCTTGCGGCGTCCCGGAAGGTCAAGGTCATGGAGGACAAGCACTCGGGCGAACCGGATGCAATGTATATCATCGGCTACGACGTTTCTTCCCGCGACGCCTCCGGCAATGCTCTGACGGCTATGTCGGTCATCAAATGCACCAGGAATTTCGACACGGGCAAATGGGACCACTACCGAAAGCAGCTTGTTTACGTTATGGACATGGCGCCGCCGAAAACGGCGAAAGCCCACGCAGCCATCATCAAGCGCTTCTGGGCGGATTACAGCATGGACGGCGGACTTGCGACCTACGTTGTTATCGACGCACGGCAGTATGGCCAGAGCGTCGTAGAAGCCCTCCACGAGGATCTGGGCGACGGTCTGCCGCCGCTTTGCACCACAACGCATGAGGAACCGTACAACGCGCTGGAGCGCGAAGGAGCGGTTCCGTGTATCTACCCGATACAGGCTACCGGAAACTCCGGACGAGACCCGAACAGCGAAATGCTGGATTACATAGAGCGCGAGTTTGAAAACGGGAACTTCCAACTGCTTACCGCCAATCTCGACGAGGGCATGACGGCCTACAAGCTGAAGCACGGGATAAAAGACGATTTGGAAAACGCCAAGATCCAGTTCCCATATCTCAAGACCCGCGAGCTTTGCCGGCAGGTGGCAAACCTTCGGAAAAAATATGTTTCCACAGGCTACATCGAAGCCTCCATTGTGGAACGAATCCCCAAAGATATGTGGTCCGCAACACTGTACGCGGCGCGGTTTGCGCAGCGCATGGAAAAAGAAGAGCTCTATTTTCTGAACCGCCGGAAAAACGACTATGCAGACGCTTACGACGCGATGCAGGCCGACCGGCTCTCCACCACGATACAGGTTAAGCCGCGAGCCATACACCGGCTCGGAAGGATGTGCATGCGCCCATGACGATTGAGCATTACGCCCTCTACTGTATGCTCCCGACCAATGAGAATATTGACCGGCTCGCGCAGTACGATATGGCGTTTGCCAATCGGGATCACTGCCTTGTGATCGCGGAGGAGGCGCCGGAGGGCGCTATGGAAGTGGGAGAAGACGACCTGCGCCTGCTCGGCACGGATGATTGGGAGTGGATCTTTGAAATGTCCAACCGAATCCGGCAGGAGCAGGAAAAGAAATATCACGCGCAGCTCATTGAGCAGCAGAAGGCGTTCTTTTTACGCTTTGAGGAGCTGCTGAAAGAGCAGGCGAAGGAGATAGCCAATGCCGCAAGAGACGAATAACAAAACTGCACGGGAAATGCCGCAGGACTATTTCGCGCGATATATGGCGTCTCTCGGGCAGGAATACCAGGCTCTGCCGATGGACAGCGTGTATCAGGCATTTATGGGCGCGGGCGGCATGGGGTATATGCTCAACTGGCCATATATCCAGAACAAGCGCGTCAAAAGCGTCAATTCGCTGCCCGCCAATTTCAGCAAAGACGACATCGAGCAGATGGTGGCGGCTCCGGAGGGAAACGAACAGGCGCTCCGCCAGGTGTCCGCCGCGCTTGCGTCCAGCACCAAGACCTATGACCTGATTCTCCAGACATATCAGGACGTATTGACCTACGACTGGTATGTATATCCGGGATATACACCGGAAAAGCCGGACAAGGCGACGCAGCTGCGCGAGTATGCCATGGCGATAAAGCTCGCGGAAACCATGAATCTCAAGGCGAAAGCCCATGAGATCGTTGGCCTGTGCGCGCAGTACGGCAAGGTGTTTTACACGCCGCGCATTTCCATGGACAAGAGCCACGGGAAGGTGAATTACGCCTTTCTCCAGCAGCTCCCGGAAGATTACATCAAAATCGTCGGTTGGAACAACGGACCGGGAAAGTACACGATCGCATTCAACCTGATGTACTTCGTGCAGCCGGGAAACGACTGGCGGCAGTTCGGCGATCTGTTCCGGCCTTATATGCAGTCGTTCTACTCCGTGGTGCAGCCGGAAGGCAAATATGTGTACTCTTCGCAGAAACACCGGTCTCAGAATTACCGAATCGACACAGACAAATTTGAGACCGCGAAAATGAACGAACTGCCCGGCGCGCCGGAATGGCAGTATGCCGGGAATAAGTGGTTCTACTGGGTCATTCTCCCCGCCGATAAGGTCTTCTCGTTTGAGATCGTAGACCGAAACGCGCTCATGGCACCGCCGACGACCGGCATGATGGTGTCCTTGACGCAGATACCGAACTACGAAGCGGCGCAGATGGAAGTCATCCTGAACCCGCTGACGAGCGTTCTGACCGGCAGCTTGGAGACTTACGACCCGAAAGGATCTCCCAACGCCGACCCGGTTCGCGTATCGGAAAAGACGAGACGGCTCTTCGAGGCGTATTGGTACCAGATGCTTCAGGCGACCAATACGTCCGGCATCGGATTGTATCTCGCGCCGGCGGATGATTTGAAGCTGCAGACACTTTCGGACACGGTTTCCAACACGAATATCACGTCCACGGCGCTCAACGACCAGATCCTGAAAGCCGGTCTTACGGCGCTTATTCCTACGACGAACGACCCGAAGGTCGGCGTGGCACAGCTCTCCGCGCAGATCCAGGCGCGGTATCCGATGCTCATCTACTGGGCGATCGAGCGGATGATGAACTGGGTCTTTGAGCAGCAGCGGTTCAAATGCCCGTTCAAGTTCCGCATGTTCGGCGACATCTTCTCGCGGAAAGAAGAGATCGAGAGCGCCCGACAGGGGGCGACGCTCGGCATTCTTCCGGAAACACTGAAATATGACGCGCTGATGGGGCATTCGCTGCTGGATGACATGGCGATCTCCGATTTCGTTTCGGAGAGCGGGATCCTTGATAAGCGCAAACCGCTTGTCACGTCCTACAGCGCCAAGCAGGACACGTCAGGGCTGCCGCCGCAGGCAAAAAAAGACCTGAACCCGGGCGGGCGACCGGCGGAAGACGGATCCATCAACGGGGAAGTCACGGAGAAAGTGAAAATCGACGCACGGCTCCTTGATGAGCTGAGGCGCGCTTTGGAGTGAGGTGAGCGAGATGCGAGAGTTCAGAGGGGCATACCGGAACGAACGGTATGCGGGGCTCTATGAGCCGATGCGCCGCGCTATGGCGGCAATGGGCAAGGCGATGTGGTGGTTTGCTGCGCTCAAAGAGCAGACGTGGTATCAGGGCTACGCCGGCGTTACGGCGGCCATCCACGCTTTGGAGCACAAACAGCCGGAGTACATCGACGAGCTGAAGGACATTATGGCAAAGCTGGGACTGCCGCTGAGCTACCCGCCCATTCCGGAGCTCGATATGGAGTATCCGGGGCTCTCCGGTACGTTCGACATGTGCATCGGTCTTCTCGATGAAGTAAATGATGCGCTGTCCGGCATCGTGGAAGTCTGCGATACGGCCAATTATGAGCCGCTGGCACGCTATGCCGAAAACGTACAGATGGAAAACTTTCAGGACCGGCAGTGGCTCGTAGAAGCAAACACCATGGCAGAAAACGGCGACGGCAGCACGACCTCTTACGACAGCTGGTTCGTGAACATCCTGAAAGCGCCGCAGAAGCAGTAAGCGGGAGGGAAAACCGCATGGCAAAAAATCGATACAAACCGAACGGCGACGACGGGAAGAACCTGAGCTTTTCCGGCAAGCTGAAAATCCTTGAGGCAGTAAACCGGAAACTGTTCCGCGTGGAAGTTTGGGCGCTGAACAACGAGGTCAACCGGAACGGTTGGAAATATATCAATCTTGATTCGCATCTGAGCGAATTTGAGGATATCCCGCTCCTGACGGCATATCTGCAGGACGGGACGATCGGAGACGGGCATAATTACGACACAAAAGTAGACCCCGCCACCGGAAAAGAATACGTTTCGTTCACCGCGCCGGACGCGGAACGGATCGTTGGATGGGTGCCGAAGAACGCGCCACGCCGCATTGAGCGGGACGGCGGCACCGACTGGGTAGTTGTTACGGGTTATCTGTGGGCATGGTACAGCAAGGAGCTTGTTGACAAGATCGCCGGACAGGGCGGCGGCCTTGACGTGTCTGTGGAGACCCTTGTGACGAAGGAACACCGCGAAAACGGTGTGGATGTCGAGGAAGAATATCTGATTCTCGGTATCACCATTCTCGGCAATGGAGTACGCCCCGCCGTGCCGGGCGCGAACATCCAAGCGCTTGCCGCAATGAGAGCGAGCAGCGAAAGACGGGAAATTCTGAAAGCTGCGTCGCTGGATGACGCCCCGCACGGAACCAATAAACCTGAGAAACAAGGAGTGAGAGTAAATATGCTTTCCAAAAAGCGTCTGGATGATCTGACGGCGAAGTTCAACGGCTTCACCTGCATCGGCGCTTCTGAGGATACCAAGGTGCTCGCACTGCTCAACGAGAGCGGCGATCCGCACCTTTATGTTTCCGAGGACAGCGACATGGGCAGTGTGATCCCCGAACGGATCCGTCAGGCGTCTGCCACCGTTACTTTCTCTGCCGGCGACGACAATGTGCAGACGGATTTTGAGTCTGCTCTGACCGTTGCCATGAGTCGCTGCAATGCGGCGGAGAAAGAGCTGAAAGAAACGAAAGAGCGGCTGGAAGCCGTGGAGAAGTCTCTTTCCACCGCCGTCAACCGCGAGAAGTCCCGCCGTCTGGAAGCGGCCAAGAGCGCTTGCAGCGACGAGCTTGCCCGCATCAACCAGAACCGTCCCGAAGACCGCCGCTTCAGCGATGAACTCTGCAAGGATCTCATGGAGAAGATCAACAACAACGAGTTTACCGAGACCGAAGATGCCGACGGTAACTGGACGGGCGACAAGGCGATCCGCGCCGCCGTCAAGGGCCTCTGCATGGACGAGCAGATGCGCATGGACGCGGAAGACCGCAAGGCTGACAAGACCTACTTCCAGTGGGGCATGAAGCCGAACAGCAAGACCGAGGAACCGCACACTATCGGCGAGAAGATGCGGGCCGGTATCTGACACGAGAAAAGGAGTGAATGAAAATGAGTTTCACGGCTAAAACCGCTTTTCAGCCCCGTATGTGGAACAACCGCCACAACGATCTTCAGAACGTTGCCGGTGAGTTCGGCGCCATGGTCAGCGAGACCTGGACGCCTGCCGACTGCAGCGCCGGTATGTTCTGCGTGAAGGGCGACCACCTGCCTCATGGCGGCTACAAAATGACCGTCGCCGCCAACGGCACTGGCGACATCTATATCTGCAATCCCGGCGACGTGCAGCGCGGCGTGATCGGCACGCAGCTTTATGCTGAGGGCATCAACACCCTCGGGCTTGGCGCTCCGGCCGGTCGTCTGGCGACCTACACCAAGGCTATCCCCGGCGAGACCTATGCCTTCGGCGACGGCAACTTCTCGACGGTGATGTCCGATACCAACAAGTACGCGACCATTACCAACGGCCTGCTGGTCGGCACCAACGCCGCCCCCGCAGCCGGCAGCGGCATCTATTTCGAGCTGGACGCGGCTCTCGGCATTGACAAGTTCACCGAGGGCAACACGGTTCCTTTCAACCGTTACAACGTCCTTTGCCGCAACATTTGAGAGAGGGGGATAACGAGAAATGGAGTCTCTGAAACTTAATTCCGGTCTCGCCCTGCTGAACAGCAGCAAGGTGAGTTCTGACGCAAGAGAACAGCTTGTCATGGAAGGACAGGCGCTGGTTCTTGAATCCGTTGGTATGGCGAAGAACAAGGCCCTGTCCAAGGCGCAGCGCCCGACCGTCGATTTCGGCAGCTCTTTCAAGAGCGCGTCGGATTACGAGAAGTACGCCCGCAAGTGGACGGACGATGTTCTCCACTTCTGCGCCAAGAAGGTCAACGACTTCAACGGCACGCGCACCAGCCGTGACGAGAAGGCGACCTTTACCGACCCGCGCCTTGCGGCCAACCCCATGTATCTGCAGCTCATGAGCTCCGTCATGAACGACGTGCTGTACACCACCACGCCCTACGTTGTCAACGAGCTCGTCGGCGATATGGTGAGCACCGTCACCACGCCCAAGGGCCAGACCTACACGGCGGGGATCACCTCCAACGCGGTGTTCCAGTGGTATGACACCACCTGGACCTCCCTGCGCTCCGTGCCGGAAGACCAGCTCTACCACAAGACCATCGCGCTGAACCCGACGCCGCGCGCTTGCCGCGGCCGCATCAACTACTACCAGATGGTCGGCAACGGCCTGAATATGGTGGACACGCTGGCGGCTCTCGCCGGCGGCTACGGCGCCATGATTATGCGCATCTTCACCGATGCCTTTACCAAGGCCGCCGCCGACACCACCTATGTTCCCGCGGCTCTGACCGCGACCGGCTACACCGATCAGAACTGGGCGAAGATCGTGCAGAACGTGGCGAAGGCCAACCGTGTCCGCCGCACCGACATCATCGGCTACGGCAACTTCCTTGCTCTGCGCAAGGTGCTGCCCGACAACACCGGCCTTGCCAGCGCGATCATGATGCAGCTCGGCAACGAGTACTTCCGCAACGGCTACATCACGAGCCATGACGGCACGATGCTCTACGAGATCACCCCGACCTCCACGCCGGATACCATCAACACCACGATGGACGACGTATTCCCCAGCGACATGATCGTTCTTGCGGCCCGCGCTACGGAGCGCTACGCCCCGATGATCTGCTGCTTCGAGGAAGGCGGTCAGGGTATGCTCAATCTGACCCCGGGCGACGACGTGATCGCCACCGGCAACATCGAGGTCGAGCAGTTCGCCTCCCTCGATATCGCGCCGGCCTTTGCCTCCCGCATCGGCATCATCAGCTCTGTTGTCTGATTTCGGCAGCGAGGGGCGGAAGCCCGCCCCTCGCGTTCTTTAAAACGTCCAGAAGGAGGAATTTATGATGGGACGTACCCCTTTGACAGAGGCAGAAAAGAAAGCACGCGCTGAAGCGCGCAAAGCGGCTGAAACGGCCATTCCTGACGCCATCGCAGCATCCGAAGAGGAAATGCGCAAAGAGGCGGCTGCCGCACAGCCTATCGTTCAGTTCGTTACGCCGCAGGCACAGATGGTGAAGATCCTGTATGTGGACACCTGCATCCCCGGCAACCAGATCCCCATTTTCAAAGGCAGATTTATCAACGGTTCCGGTCGTGTGTTCAGCGTGACGCTTGAAGAGTTCGAGGGCGAGTTTATGACGCCGTTCCACATGGATCTGCTGGAAAAGCGCAAGTTCATTGTTCTGGACGGTCTGACCGAAGAGCAGAGAGCGCAGTACCACTGCGATTACGCCGAAGGCGAGGTCGTGCGCAACGAGGGCATGTTTGACTGGTTCTTCAGCCTGAGTGAGGCTGAGGCGGTCAACAAATTCCGTCAGCTTTGTCCGCAGCACCGCGAGCTTGTTGCCCGCCGCTTCCTTTCCGCATTCGAGAGCGGCGATAACCGTGTGGACAGAAGCCGCGTGGAAAAGCTGAACGAAGCCGCCAAAGAGCTTGACGGCAAGAGGCTGTTTGCGCCCATCATTCAGGAGCTCAACAGCCGGGCCGTGTGATCCCCGGAGACGGCGCGCCGCTCTCCGCACAAGTTGGAGGAATTGCTATGACAGACGCTCTCATTGTGGGAGTTCTCGGCGGCGCGGCCGGCGCTGCTTTCATAAACGGCATCTTCCGTCTGGCAGAACAGCGAAGAAGCCGTAAAGCACAGAAAGAAGATCGGGAAGAGGAAAAGCACGACGTAAATGCCGCGCAGAGCGAGGATATACGCAAGCTGCAGCAGGATATGGACGCGCAGAAAGCCGCTCAGGCGAACATGATGGCGGCTCTCCGGGAAGTTCTCGGGGCCAAGATCAAGGAGCTGTGTCTCATCTACGTCGAAGAGGGCAGCATTCTGAGCAGCGACTACGAAGACCTCAAGCGGATGCACAAGGTGTATCACGACGCGCTGAACGGCAACGGCTTTTTCGACGACCTTATGTATAAGGTCCGAAAACTTCCTTTGAAAATTACACATTCAACGACAAAGGAGTGACTTTGACATGCAGGAGATTCTTATCGAATCCGTTCTTCAGATCGTTACGAAGTTCATCATTATGCTGCTGACTCTCGCCGGCACGTGGGCTGCGATGAAGCTTTCCGAAACCCAGAAGTTCAAGGCTCTGTCTGCTGCTGTGACCGAAGCTACCGATATGGCGCAGCAGACAGTCTCCGCTCTGCAGCAGACGCTGGTTGACGGCTGGAAGGCTGCAGCACCGGATGGGAAGCTCACCGACGAGCAGATCGCACTTCTGAACCAGAAACTTCTGGAAATCACCAAGTCCAAGATGAGCGACGCCGCCATTAAACTGATTCTCGGCGCCAATAAGGATCTGGATGCAATTATCCAGGACGCCGGCGAGGCGTGGCTTCGCAGAATCAAAGGCGACAACGAACCGCTCGCTGGGCTTGCTGCTTAAATCAAACTGACGGGAGGCAGTGCCATGGGAACCGCATGGGAAACAATCGAAACGCAGGCCATGACCTACATACAAAACGATATCTCGCTGGTTTGGGATATGCGCAACCGCCTCCCGGTCTTCTACAATCGTATGCTTTCGTATATGCGCGAGGCTATCCCGCTGTTCAACCGACCGGCGGAAATGGTCGTGCGGCTTGCGCAAAATACGCCGCCGGAGTTTACGGACGGCGTTTACACCGCAGAGGAAACCACCACCGGAACTACCGCAATCAATACCGGCCTGACAGGGTATGACATCGTATCTGCCGGGGTCGTCTCCCAAGATGCTTACGGAGACCCGCAGTATAACCCGCTTCCTGTCGCCTACGACAGCTCTACGGGCATTGTAACGATCGGGCAGGGCATTGCGGCGGGAACGGAAATCACGATGGATTTTTATAAATCCGGACGTTTCCGCGACGAACTGAACGCAACGGAAATATCTATTCTTGCGTTCGCTGTTTATTTCGTCTGGGAACAGAGATTCGACAACGACGCGATCGAGCGAAAAAGCAAGATTCGCGACGGGTCTTTCACGACGATCAGCGAGGCGAGCCAGACGAACGCCAACTCCGGCCGTCAACGGCTCGTTGCCGAACAGCTCTACGGGAAAATGCGCGAGTACGAAACCAACGTAGCGTATCTCAACACCGTTAAAAACTACAACCTGTGAGGAGGGCTTTACAGCATGGCAAATCTTGAGCGCATGGCAAAAAACGCCGCCATGCTGGGAAACGCCCCAAGCCCCGCCGCCGGTGCCGCATCCAAGTTCAACAAGGGGCTGAACCAGCAGTATTTCGGAACAGACACGACGGCTTATGCCGCCGCTTACGGCGCGCTTGCCTCCGACTGCTTTGACGCGGTGTGTCAGGGCCTTTCCGCGCCGGACTGGTACGACTACACCCCTGTCCGCATCCGCTCCTCTGCCACGTCGCAGAGCAGCATGGGCGAGACGATGCCGGACGACTGGCACCGGGTATACATCATCGCTCCTTCGGGAATTTCGCACATCCCGCAGGGGGCTTACATGAAATACGGCGGGAATACATGGATCGTGTTCAAGCCGAAAAACATTGGCAACACCTACGCGCACGCCATTGTTCGCCGCTGCAACGCCGTTATCAACCGGCTGGATTACTACGGCAATATCGTCAGCGTGCCGATGAGCTTTGCCAAGATCAGCACGCTCGGCAACGCGAATCAGGTGACGGAAGACAGCATTATTGCCAAGAACTATATCGCCTGTATCTGCCAGAGAAACAAGGTCAGCAGCGAGTTCACCGAAAATACCCGGTTCGTGATGGGGAAGAGCGCCTATGCCATCCGTGGTCTGAACGATTTTACGAGAGAGTTTACGGATGATGCGGACAGCGTTCACCTTCTGACGTTCACCGTGGAGCGAAACGAGCCGCTGCCGCAGGACAGCATTGAAAAGCAGTGCGCGGACTACGGCTCGTTCTCGTGGGAGCCCGTGCTGACGGCAGCAGAGGAAATGCCTGTCGGGACGACACAGACGGTTGCGGTGCAGAGCATCCGGAACGGAGCTGTAGTCGTTTCTACGGACGAACATCCTATCCGGTATCTCTTCTACAGCAGCAATGAAAACGTGCTGACTGTGGACGATAGCGGCCTTGTGACGGCGGTGAGAGCCGGAAGCGCTGTTATTACGGTGTGTCTGGCGCAGAACCAGGAAGTCAGCGCGGACGTGACCATTACCGCGGCAAAGAGCGGGAATGCATTCACGGCATTTACCACGCCGCCGCCGGCAACATTGCGGGCGTTCGATTCCGTTACATTTTCCGCCGCGTTCTTCCGGAACGGAGCGGCAACGGATGAGGCTGTGGAGATCGTCGTTTCCGGTGCGCCGGAAAGCGCTTATTCCATCGAGAGCGCAGGAGAAAACATCTGGAAGATCACCGGGTATGCCGCGGCGTTTGACCCGCTGGTCATTACAGCGGTCTGCGGAGAATACAGCGTGACGGCTCAGACAGCGCTTACCACATGACCAACGGAGGATATCAGTTATGGACTGCAAATATGCCTATCTTGACCCGCCCAACGAACATATCTTATGCCGCAGGGAGACGCCGCCCGTGTTCGGCGATAAGGCAAGCTATTTCCACGCGCTCTGCTCCTGCCAGGAGTTCTGCCCGGCAAAGAACTGCCACAAGCTTTCTCCCGACTGGGGAGAGTGCATGAAGCGCAAAGAAGATTCCACCGCTCCGGCGGTGAAGACTGCGGCCAAACGCAAAAGCGGAAGCCGCAAGTAAAAAAGACCAGCCGAAAAGGAGTGTTATGCATGGCTGTCATCACGATTACCGAAGCGGATCTTGCAAAAGCGAGCACCTATATTCCCATAGAGTCAAAGGACCGCATCGCCCGCATCGTTGCCGCGTTCTGCGTTGAACCGGCGGATGGGGAAAACGGCGCGCCCGTATATCGGGAGAACCGTAAACTCCGGCAGATGTTCCTCATGGGCATTCTGGCGGAAATGTATCTGCACCGAGATTACCGGATCCAGCGGGTAAAGCTCGGAGAGAGCGGCGAAGAGCAGGATGTGAGACTTCTCATGCAGCTTTCGGAGTATGACGATTGGGCTGGATCTCACGTTATCAATCAGCTGGAACGCTTGAAAAAGGACAAAACAAAGAAGGTTTCCAACACGGTATATGATCTTCTTTATGACTATAAAGCCTTTGAAGGCATGATCTTCGGCGCTATCCGCGATGAGCTGGAAGCGCGGAACGATGCGCTGCATCGTGCGGCGGCTGTTCTCTGCGAGATCACGCCGGACATGATAAAAACTGCGGTCGGCGAGATCCGCGAAGCCGCGAAGAACGGTGGGGATGCCCATGAAGCAGAATGACTGGGTGAACGTTCAACCGACGACGGACTCCCCGTACTACCCGTTTTGGAAGGTTTTGGCGTCAAACTCCATGGCGGGAGCGGAAACGCTGCCATACCTTCTGTCGCGGTACCTCATGGACATGGAGAGCCCCGGTTACACGCCGCCGAGCGATAACCGCTACCCGCGGGCTCGGCTGAAGAAGCTGCTCTACTGGGACGGCGAAAGGCCGCTCTCCCAGCCGCTTCCCACGGGAGAGCAGATACGCACGATACTGTTCGACCCGGAGCTTCCGGCCAATCCGCCGGATGAAAAGCGCGGCTACCGCGTGTTTGCGCAGGATCTTACGCGCCAGTCGCAGTACAACGCGCAGTCCATCCTTCGCATTGCGCTGGGAGAGATCACGACGATACGGGACCGGAACCGCGCGGTGTACCGACAGACGGTTATATACACCATCATGACCAACTACGCGCAGGAAGCGAATCTCGGAACGCCGGGGAACTCCCGCTCCTACGCGATGCTTCAGGCCATTATGGAGGCGACGGAGGGAGTCAACGTCGGCGGCGTTGGACCGCTGTTCATGAGCCGCGTGACCAAGGTGGACGATGAACGCGCCAATCTCGGTTACAAGCTCTACCAGTATGTGGACTGGTACGGAACGGACGAACACCCGACGTTCGCCGAATGACAATGTTATGGACGATGCAAAGGAGTTTTTATGAGCATCGAAGATAAATACGCGGAAGCCATACGCGAGAATCGACCGGTGGAATATGCGGGGCTGGAGTTCTGGTCGCTGACGGTGCGCGATTATGCCCTGTACCATAATGCGCGGATCGCCTTTGAGCTGATGCAAAGCTCCCTGCCGCCGAAGCTGGCGCGGCTTTCGTGGTGCGCGTGCCTGTACGAACTGGATAAAACCGCGCAGGAGCAGAACATAGCCGGAAATTTCTTCTATTTAGCTATGGCAGTGCTTGTAAAAGCGCTGCGGCTCGAGACGTTTTCCGACCGAAGGACCGGGGAAGCGATGCTGCCCATCCAGTTTCAGACGCGGAACGGCGTGCTTGACGCGATTTTCATCCAGGGCGAGTTTTGCCTCAGCATGCCGCAGATGGACGAGGTGCGGCGCATTATTGCGGCACAGAACTGCTATGAGATACCGGATGAGAATTATAACCCGGAGCTCGTTGCCGCGCTGCAGTACACCGCCGCGCAGCAGGAAAGCGATCTTGTGCTGGACTTTGACGCGCTCGTCTATTCCGTGGCGATCAACGCGCACACCGACCCGGCCTCTGTGTGGGGCTGGACGATCCGAGACTTTCAGAAAACGCAGGATGCCATTGACCGAACGCTTGGATATCAGGTCTATACCACGGCTTCCATGTCCGGCTTCGTGACCTTTCCCAAGGGCAATCCCTTCCCAACGTGGAAATACGCCCGAAAGGTCAGTCTGCCGGGCGCCATGAAGACCATCGACGATCTCGACGCGGGAGCTAAAGGGCTTCTTGCTGACACTACAAAGGAGTGACTTTCGATTATGAACTACACGTTTAAGCCCGACTATATGTTCACCAAGGGCATTGTGTATGCGGAGTTCTTTGACCCCGCTACCGACAACCTCGTTGGCTTTTCCAAGTACGTCACCGATTTCGGCCTGAACGGCAGCATGAATAGCGGCGACGTGGAGGGCGGCCCCGGCAACATGCTCGTCATGTGCATCCCCGACACTGCCCGCCTTGCTATTACGGCGAAGACGGCGGACAGCGCGCTCAACAACATGGCGATCACCATCGGCAGCGACCTTGCCGCCAACGGCGTTGTGGAGACCAGCACCGTTGTTACCGCGACGGGCGCCAATCTGACCGTCAACAATGCGGTGGCTCCGCTCGGCGGTTCCAACGGCGCGGTTGCCTACATTCTGACGAGCTCCGGCTCGGACAAGGCGACGGTCGAGCAGAACAGCGGCACGGCGTATCCCGTGTCCTCCGCCGGCGTTATCACCGGCTTCACGGCAGTCAGCGGCAACAGCTACTGTGTGAAGTACTTCGTGCAGAACTCCAGCGCTCTGCAGCTCGGCATTCCGGCGCTCTTCCAGCCGAAGGTCGTGCGCGCGCACTTCGCCGTCAACTGCTATGCGAAGAAGACCGGTTCGGATGTTATGGCGTCGAGCCTCTACAAGATCCGCCATTACTACATCCCGTACTACTTCTTCACCAACGGTATGCAGGACAGCGTTGGGCAGACCTCTACCGGCAGCGTTGACCTCTCCGGCAACTGCCTGACCTACGAGGAGGCCGTCGGAGCCGGTCTGTGCGACAACTCCGGTTCTCAGTCCTACGGTTTCATCGTGGACGAGTTCATCGGCAGCGACACGAGCACCTACGGCGTGGACGGCATCTACTTTATCGGTCTCGGCTCCGGCGCGTCTGTTGCCCACGGCGAGACGATCACCCTGCCGGTGAAGTATTCGGTCGGCGGAATCCTTGCCAATATCTCCGATATGAGCAAGGTCACGTTCGCGTCCGCTGCGGCGGCCACGGCCAAGTTCAACGATGCGCACAGCAATGTGCTGTCCGGCGTTGCGGCTGGCAACACCACCGTTACCGTGAGCGTTACCAATACACTCACCAACGAGACCTATACTGACACGATCCCCGTGACCGTTACCTGAGCATGATAAAGCCCCGATCCGGCATCGGGTCGGGGCTTTCCCCCTGCTTCGCTGAAAGCGCGTGAAATATCACGCTTTTTCCGGGAATCAGGAGTGATTTTCATGAGCGTACTGGACCAGTATTACACCATCCGTTCGCGCATACAAAGCGCCGTAGCCTCCGCACAGTCGGAACTGGCGGCGGGGCTGAAAGCGGCGATCCGGCGCTCGGCGGACGAGCGGGTATACAGCTATGAGGCGTCGCCGTGGGCGATGGAGCGGCGCCGGTATCAGCTCGGCGCAGACAATAATCTCTCTGCCGTTATCAGCGACGACAGCGTGGAGATCACCAACGAAACGACGCTGCAGACCAACGGAAGCGAGCCGGAAACACCGTGGGTAGAATCCGGTTATCGTCAGGGCGACGCCGGACCGCGCCCGTTCATGGAAGAAGCGCTGCGGGATTTTGTGGATTCCAGCGAGGCAGAGGCCATCGTCGTATCGGCGCTGTTGGCGGCGGGGTTTGAAGTAGAGGCTGGTTAGTTTATACCGTTCTGCTTTTCCCATTCCAGCAGCCAGGGGTTTTCCTCGTACAGTTTGCGTTCCCTCTCTTCCAGTGCGGCCATCGATTCCCTGTAGTGTTCTCTTGATTTTTCCAGCCGTTCCATCGCAGCGGCCCTGTTTACAGAGGCGCGCTGCTGCTCCGTCAGATCCTGTGATGCGAGCGCATAAGCTGATGCTTCGTCGTATCCGCAGGAACGATAGTGATATCCTCTCGCGTCGAGGAAAAGAGCGTTAGCCAGAAGTTTTTTCAGATTCATCTTATACACTTCCTTTCTGCTATATATGCCAAGCAGACAGCCAAATTGCAACCATCTCAATAAATTAATTTTATCACTCTTTCCGATAAAGCTCAAGTACAGGCGGTGAAAAAATGGCAGATACCATTGTCCTGCGGACAGAACTGCGAGACGGCGCCAACGTTCTGGCGCAGCTGACGCAAATCGACGCGAAGGCGAAAAGCCTGAGCGCCAAGCCGGTCACTATCGAGATAAAAGTTACCGGGGCGGCGGGGATCGAGAACCTGACACGTCAGCAGCTCGCGCTGGCTACGGCCCAGGAGCGCCGCCGCATAGCCGAAGCAAATCTTGCGGCAGCGCAGGAGCGGACGAAACAGACGGCGAACCAGTTGGCGGCTGCCAACGCCCGCCTGCAGCAGGAGGTTCAGCGAAGCACCACGGAACAGGAGCGGCAGAAAACCGCCGCGGCGAATCTGAAGGTGCAGCAGGAAAAAACGAAAACAGCCACTGAGCAGCACGCAGCGGCGGAAGAAAAACTCGCCGGGCAACTGCAGACAACGGAGAGGGCAACTAATTCGTTGGGGAGTTCTTTGGCTCAAAACATTAAATCCAGAGCGATAACTGCTGCGATCAATTTAGTGGTGCGGTCGCTGCGAGAAGCAGTTTCCACCATGAAAGAGGTGGACAGCGAACTCACCACGATCCAGAAGGTCACAGGGGCAAGCGACAGCTATATCGCCGGGCTTAACAATCGCGCTTACGAAACTGCGAGCAAATACGGCGTGGCGGCCAACGAGTTTCTGCAGAGCGTTGCCGAGTTCAGCCGCGCCGGTTACGGCGAGCTGGCGGAGGGGCTTGCCGAAGTTGCCACGAAAACGCAGCTCGTCGGCGATATCAATTCCGAGACGGCCAATAAAATGCTTATCGCCATGGACGCGGCGTACAAACTGGGCGGCTCCGTGGAGGCGCTGTCTCTCATCGTAGATCAGGCGAACGAGATCGACAACCACTATGCGACAAGCATCGAAAAACTGGCGAGCGGCATGCCTATCGTCGCCTCGGTAGCGGCGCAGGCACACATTACGCAGGAACAGCTTCTGGCCGCGCTCGGAACGATCACGGCGAAAACGCAGGTGTCCGGCAGCGAAGCGGCGCGCGCGTTCCGCGCCATCGTCCTCAACATCATGGGGGATACCACGACGGAGGTTGAGGAAGGCGTCACTGTAACAAAAGAAGAGATCCAGAGCCTCAGCGATGTTCTGGAAGTTTACGCGAGCGACGTTGTGGAAGCAGCGAGGGCAACCGGCGAGCTCGTCAATCCGATGGAAGCCATTGCCGCGCTTTCCAAGGCGATGAAAGAAGGCGCGCTGACGGAGCAGCAGCTCATGGAAATGCTGTCCGGGCTTGGCGGAAAGCTCCGCACCAACTCGCTCGTCGCGCTCGTTGAGGGTTTTGATACCTACAAGAAGATGCTGGAGTCTCTGGGAGACGCTGCCGGAAGCGCAGACAACGAAGTGGGCACAATGCTCACAAGCTGGCAGTCCAAAGCCAATATCCTAAAAAACACCTGGACAGACCTTGTCCAGACAGTTGCCGGGTCCGATAAATTCAAAGCGTTTCTCGATGATGTCAACAGCGCTTTAAGTACATTAGTCGAGTTGTTTAGCGGAGACGAGACAACGTCAGAAGACTTTCGCAGCGCCTGGCAGGAAGCAGCGAATGAACGCGACGCGCTTATAGCAAAGGGCGAGAAGTTGACGGATCAGGAAAAACTCCGCCTTAACTATCTACGGGAACAAACAAAGGAACTGGCGCGGCAGGCGCTATATACCGAAAGAGAAGAAATAAGAACCCGGCTCGAGGATCAAAGGGCGACTCCCAATTATGTCTGGATGAGCGCGGGTGCAGATGCGACAAACAAGAACACCCTGTTAAACCAGCTTGGGGCCTTAAATAGCGACTACTACCAGACCGGCGCGAAAACTCTTTCACAGTATCGGGCTGGGCTGGAAGCGCTTAGCAATCAGTATCAAGAATACGCCACTGTTCTGAAAGAGGCACAGGACGCAGGGCTCAAACTGAATCAGGCAGACGAACGAGCACTGTGGGCATGGGAACAGCTTCAAAGCGCCATTAGCACCCTCAACCATTTAACGGGAGAATCAACAGAAGAGACAGAAAACAGCACAGACACAGCTTCCGACAATGCGGACGCGGTGGATAAACAGGCGGAGTCCTATGAATCGCTCTCTGACCGCGTAAAGGACGCGACCAGCGCGATAGACAGTTTTAAGCAGGCGGCGGCGTCCGATCAGGACGACGGATTCCAGGACATGGCGGACGCTTACGCGAAAACCATGGAGGAGATAGCCAACGGGCGCATCAGCAGCAACACGGCACAGGCGGGCTATGGTCTGTTCCTCTCTGATAAGGAGCGCGAAGCTCTCGAAAATGATCCGCAGAAAATGGCGGCATACATTCAGGGACTGGAAGGGCTGAAAGCCATGCTCAGCGGCGGCGGAGAAGATGCCGGCGCCGGGTTTGCGCAGTGGCTTTATAATGCGGCCGACGCCGAGGGAAAACTCCGCGACGAAAACGGAAAGCTGCTGGCGTCTTTTGAGAAAACGGACAGTGGACTCAGTTTCACCGTGGAGAGTCTGCAGGATCTCGCCGACTATACCGGCGTTTCGGAGGACGTTATCCTCTCCTGGGCGGAGGCCATGGGGGTCTACGGCTCGGAGATCTACAACGCGGGCGATCAGGCGCTCGAGCTTGCCAAAGATGTAGGCGCGCTTACGACGGCGGCGAACGGGGCGCAAAACGTCGATCTGGAAAAATTCCGCAAAGGGCTGAGCGAAGCAGGGAAAAGTCAGCAGGAAATCGACGGTCTCGTTGCTACACTTCAGAGCATCGATGGGATCACTTTCGAGGCGACAGAAAGCGCGCTCGACGAGGTATCCGAGTCCGTTGATTCATTGCCCGAAGATGTAAATATCAAGCTCATGGCCGATGCCGTACCAGCGCTGGGGGCTATTCAGGAAGTAGAATCCACATTGTCCGGCCTGACCGGGAAAAACTGGACGGTCCGCATTGGCGCGAACATCGCTGGATTTAATATAGGACATAAAGCCTCGGGCGGTAAGAGTTCCGGAGGCGGTCTTACGCTTGTCAACGAGCAGGGGCCGGAGATCATTCAGGAGGGCAGCACGGCGCGTATCGCCGGAGGCGGCGAGCCTACGGTCACGATGCTGGCACCCGGCGCGATGGTATACACGGCGCCGCAGACACGCCGGATGCTGCATGGGCAGCGGCCGGACGGCCTGTTTCGGGCGGCGGCGAGAGGCTACTACGACCCGGCGGGAGAGCTCGGAAACCCCGACAAGGGCAAGTTTTATGTCCCCGGTTATTCCGGGAATGCCGGCGGAAACAGCGGCGGAGGCGGCGGCAGCGGCGGCGGTGGCAACAGCGAATACTGGAAAGAGCTGCAGGAAGCGATGGACAAGAAGTTCGACGAGGCGGAAAAAGCCCGCAAAGCCGAACTTGCCGATCTGGACGCGCAGCTGGAAGCGCTCAAAAAGGCGCGAGATACCGAGGAAGACCGACTGGAGCTCGAGGAGAAGATCCTCGCTGTTACGGAGGCGCAGGCCAAGCTCGCCAACGCGCAGGCGGAGCGCAATGTGCGCATGTACAACGCCGCTACCGGCCAGTGGGAATGGATCGCCGACCAGAAGGCGGTGCAGAGCGCCAAAGACCAGCTCAAGAAGGCGCAGGATGCGCTTGACAAATTCCGAAAGGATCAGGAATACGACGCGGCGGTTGCCGCCATCAAGGCGCAGCAGGACGCGGTTAACGCCCGGTACGACGAGCTGGAAAACAAGTGGAAAGAGATCCTTGAATCCGTGGAAGAGCCGCTGCGAGAGATCGCGGACATTTTGGCGGATGTCGCCAGATCCGGCACCGACCGGCAGAAGGGCGAGACGGGCAATGTCAAGTCTCTTGCGGAGCTGATCGCCGACTTTATCGCAACAAACCCGTCCGGCTGGAAGCTTCCAGGCTACGACTCCGGCGGCGTGCTGCGCGGCATGGGCGGCGTGAAGGCCACGAGCGAGGACGAGATCGTTCTCGGACCGGCGCTTTCCGCCAAAATCCTCGCGCCGACGCCGAACGCACAGTTTGACGCTTTCGCGCGGGCTCTGGGCGCTGTTTACGGCATGCCCAATGCCGGGATACCCACGGCGCCGACGAACTCCTACGGAGCCACTGCGGACAGCCACGACACGGTATATTCGTTCCCAGGCGGCATCAACCTTACCGAGCAGCAGGCGAACACCACGACGCTCGGAGAGATTGCGCGGCAGCTGCGGATACTGAATCTCACCTGAAAGGAGACGGAAATCGTATGATGCAGGATGCCAAAGCCTTTTGGGACGCGATGCGGAGCCATGTGGCGCGGCTGTGCCGGCAGGAGACGGCAAACGCGCTCCGCGCAGAGCGGTACGACGTTACGACCGCGCCGGACGGAAAGGTCATCGGCGTGAGACAGCCCTTCGGGGCGCAGGAGATAAAGATTCCCTACGCGGCGGAGGTCGCCTCCGCCGCCGTGGGGGACACGGTGCTGGTGGTCTGGTGGGGGTCGATGAGCAACGCGAAGGCGTGGTTCTTCGGCTCCGGACCGGCATAAAGGGGTGAAACAATGCTCAATCAACCATCCAATATCTCCCCGGACGAAATCAACGGAAGCGGATGCGTAGACGTATCGCAGGACATGGACGTGAGCTGGCAGGTGAGCGGCGATTCCCCGATGAGCGCCTATCAGATCACGCTTTATAAAAACGATACCGCCTCCACAAAGCTTTACAGCACGGGAAAAACCACGCTTTCCTCGCCATGGTGGGGCGTGAACTACGCCGGAGACGTTGCTTTTTTCGCCGCGCAGATCGAGGCGGCGAATATGAGCTCCGCCGGCATGGCAAACGGCAACGAATACAAAATGCTCATCGTACAGTGGTTCGCTTCCAATGACGCGGGCGTTTTGTACACGGCGAGCGGAGCGGTAGCCGCCGGACAGTATTATTTCCGGATCAGCGACACGGAATATGCCGTCTTCACGCTCGATCGGGCGCTTGCCTCCGGCGACTCCATCCGCTACAGCACGAAAAACCATACTCTCGCTGTGACGGCAAACGGATTTTTCTACACGCTGACCGTTACCAGGGCGGCAGAAGCCGCCGGAACGGAGCTGACAGGCACAGCCTACAGCGGCGGCGATGAATATGTTCTTCAGACGACGCCGGCGCTTTTTCTTGCCAGAAGCACACCGACGCTCTCCATCAATGCGATCCCGTCTCCGGTGAGCGTAAAGGAATATTCTTTCACGGCGACGTACTCTCAGGCGCAGGGCGATTCCATCAACTGGGTCCGCTGGCGGATCGCCGATAAGGACGATACGGCGAACCCGTTTGTGGACACGGGGAAAATCTCCGGAACAGGCGAGCTGCGGGTCGATTATAACGGATTTCTCACCGGGAACGCCTACTCCATCCAATGCACCGTGGAGACGGCCAACGGCGTGAGCGTTACGACGGGGTGGGTGGACTTCAATGTCTCCTATACCGTGAGCGAGACTACCGGCAACGTGACGGCGTGCCAGCTTTCCAACGAACCGTGCGTTTATGTCAAGTGGACGCCGGATGTTCTGGCACAGGGATATACGGTGCTGCGACGGACGGTGGGCGATACGAAGCTCAAGAAACTGGCCTATGTCGGCGCGAACGTCAACGAGCTGCGCGACTACAGCGCCAAATCCGGGGAATCGTATGTGTATTACGTTTTCCCCGAAGGCGCGCTCGTCTATCTCACTACCCCGATGGTGTCGAACGAGGCGCCGGTACAGTTCTGGTTCTGGGCGATCCTTGAGACGGAATACGACGCGCAGACGCAGTACTACAACGTTGTTGCGGCGTACTTTTTCCGGTACGGCAAGGACGGAGTGAGCGCCGGGTCCGTTTCCAACAACAATACGCCGACGCTCGAACGGAATTTCACCCGGTACCCCACGAGACAGCCGGACGCCTCCAATTACCTTACCGGAACGCTTTCCGGGTTCATCGGCGGATTTGTCAACGGCAAGGCGTACAAGGACACCGTGAAGCAGTTCGACGCTCTCATGACGCTGAGCAATTCAGACAATACGCTGTTTCTTCTCAACCCGAAGGGGCACTTCCTCCGCGTCCACACGGCGAGCGCTACGGCGATCAGCATCGACTACAAGAGCCGGGTGATGCCGCAGACGGGAACGATCTCCTGGGCTGAGGTCGGGAGCACGGACGGCGTTTCCATCGTTTCCGCAGACGGCAGCCAGTTCTACCCGACGGACAACATCGTGTTCACGACGATCACCATCGACCCAGCAACGGGACGGCTGCTCTGGACGACGGAAACGCCTTACGAAAACGGCTCTGTGCTGTCGCTCAACGAAAACGGCGAGCTCATTCAGACGGCGAACGGCTCCTTCACTCCGGCCAGCATGGCGCTCGACGCCGATACCGGGACGCTGACGGCTACCGTCCGCTGAGGAGGGAGGCGGCATGAGCGACAAAACGATTATCGGCGCGGAGAACCGGTATGCGGCGTATCTGAACGCACTGAAGACCGACTTCACAAAGGTGACGCGCCTGGAATTTCTGACACCGAGCGGCAGTGTGGGATACGCGCTCGACAACGACTACAAAAACCGGCGGTCGGGCGCGTTTCTCCAGCAGGGAGCGATCTCCTGCAATCTTCAGAACGGCGCGCGCCGGCAGGCGGATATCACGCTTTCCAATCTGGACGAAGAATACAACTACGCCGTGGGGCAGATATGGTTCGGGCAGCAGATCCGCATTCTGGAAGGGCTGCTTCTGCCGGACGGGACGGAATATCTCATCCCGCAGGGGGTCTTCGAGATCGTCACGCCGAAGGAGACGGTCACGCCGGACGCGAAGACCGTTACCTACCATTTGACGGACAAATGGGCGAATCTGGACGGCACGCTCCGCGGAAATCTGGAGGGCGCGTACTCGGTGGCGGCGGGAACCAACATTTTCGAGGCCATCGACTCTGTGCTACGACTCGACCGGTTCACGATGGACAACAACGGGACGAGCCCTCTTGACGCGGCCAAGCCGATCTTTACCGGCTATTACAACCACATGACGCAGACGCTCTCAGACGGCACGCTGTGGCCGCTTACGACGACGCCATATACATACCTTTCCGCAGACAATGAAACGCTTGCAGACGTGGTTCTGGGGCTGTGCGAGATGCTGGCGGCGTGGGTGGGATATAACCACATCGGAAGGCTCATCGTTGACCCATCGCAGGACGATATCGCCGATGCTACGAAGCCGGTGCTGTGGAACTTCACCGACGCGGAAAAGCAGTTTCTCGGCGCGGAGTATACATTCCGGAACACGGAAGTCTACAACGACATCATTGTAGCCGGGGCAACATCTGACGAGGGACGGACGGCGCGGGCACGGGTACAGAACCGCGACCCTGCCTCCGATACCTGCATCAGCCGCATCGGGCTAAAGACGCAGCGGCTCGAAATGCCGAACTACTATTCGGACGAGATATGCCGCGATTATGCGGAGTGGAAGCTGAAGCGAACCACGGCGCTCACAAAAGAGGTGGCGATCACCTCAACACAGATGTTCCACATTGTGGAAAACGAGATCGTGACGGTGGTGCGCAACGACAAGCAGGGACACCCCGTGGAGCGGTTCGTTGTACAGGGCTTCACCCGTCCGCTCGGACAGCAGGGGACAATGACGATCAATGCGGTGAGCGTGAACGACTATCCGCAGATAACGACTGTTGCCGACGTCATTTCCGGCACGGCGCCGAGCCCCGATAATCCGGAGAACCCCGACGATCCCAAGCCGAACCCCGGCATCAATACGGATCTCACGTTCAGCGACGATTTCTCCACAGAGAACGGCGTTGTGAGCCTCGTGAAGGCGCAGACACCGGAGGAAGGCAACGAACACCCCATCACATCGGCAGCGGTCAGCGAATCCATAGGGAACATCAACGCGCTGCTTGCGGAAATATAAGGAGGGAACAACGTGTCCACATCCACGGAAATCACCAGAATACAGACCGCACGCAACACGATCCGCGACAAACTGATCGACCTTGGGCTTGCGCTGTCGGCCGATACGCTGGACAAGCTGGCCACGGCGATCGCGGGCATTGTGAACAACGGCGCCGTGTCCGCCGAAGTCAAGGAGGGCGACAGCTACACGATCCCTGCCGGATACCACAACGGTTCCGGAACGGTCCTCGGCGTGGCAGGTGGCGGCAACTATGTGCTTCAGGCGAAGGAGATCACTCCGACAAAAAGCCAGCAGAGCGTTACGCCGGACGCCGGTAAATACGGCCTGTCGTCCGTGACGGTAAAGCCCATACCGGATGCGTACCAGAACGTGAGCGGCGTTACCGCGACGGCGGCGGACGTTCTCGTCAACAAGATCATCGTTGACGCGACGGGCAAGACCATCGCCGGTACTCTGCCGGAAAACGGAACGGTGACGGCCACGCTGGATGCTACTACGGGGAAGCAGTCTTACACCATCCCAAAAGGCAACCATTCCGGCTCCGGCAAGGTGAGCATTGTTCTGGAAGAAAAGACCGCCACACCGAAAACAACGGCGCAGACCATGACGCCGACGGCGGGCAAGGTAATCAGCAAGTTCACTGTGGAAGCTATTCCCGCAAAATTCGGCGACGCCTCCAACGCAACGGCGGAGGCCGGAGACATCCTTGCAGGGGAAACGGCCATTTCCCTTGACGCCAACGGGAACGCCGTGGAGGTCGAAGGCACGATGCCGGATCAGGGAACGGTCACGGCGACCATCGACGGACTGACCGTTACGAGTTATACCATACCGGCCGGAAAGCATTCCGGCAGCGGAACGGTATCTCTGACGGACGACATCGAAAAGGCGCTGGCGGCCATTTAAGCGAAGGAGGGGAAGCCAATGCCCGGTATTCCTTCACAAATCGACCGGATAAACAGCGCCAAGGCAGACATAGCGGCTGCCATAGAGGAACAGGGCGTCACGGTGCCGAGCGGGACGATGCTCGACGGCATGGCGACGCTCATCCGGAAAATCGCCCCGGTCATCGACGACCGCGTGATATATACGATGCTGGATATCGATATCGAAACGGGGGCGCTTCTCTGGAGCCACTTTGACCCATATACGGAAGGTTCCGTTCTGTCGCTCAGCGACGATGGCAACCTTATTCAAACGGCGGCGGGCAATTTCAACATTGCCGTCATGTCACTTGATGCCGAGACAGGTATCGTTTCGGCGAGTGTTTAAATGTACAAGGAGAAACGAACATGGCAACAGTTAATCTCGGACAGGCTGCGATAGTCAGCAAGGGCGCGTACAGCGCGGCGGCGTCTTACGCGCCGCTGAATCTTGTCACGCACAACGGCGGTTCCTATCTGTGTAAGCGGGGCTGCTCGAATATCGAACCGGGCGTTTCGCCCACCTGGCAGACATACTGGGTGGCGGCGACGGTTGGCATCCGGAGCTTTGCCAAAACCGGCGAGACTGCCGATGGTATGGAGTACACCGCCACGCTTTCGGACAACTCCACTTACGTTTTTATTGTGAAAACGGCGGTGGATTACCCCATCAGCGTGGCAAACGGCGGCACGGGCGCAACGACGGCGGAAGAGGCGCGGGCAAATCTTGGAGCGCTTTCCAACGCCAACGGCGCGGTAGGCACAGCGAATCTTGCTGATAAAGCGGTTGGCATCGCCCAGCTGACGAACGAGGCGCGCTTCGGCACCGAGCTCGCGATCAGCACGCCCGGCTCAACGCCCGATCTCGCGTGGGGAAACGCCCTCGTCTGGGTGTGGGGCACGTCCATGACGATCAAGCTGACCGCGGCGGTCGCGGCGCTGCTTCCGCCGAACTGGCAGACGCGGCTTTTCGCGAACGACCCGTTCACCTTCGAGTGGGAGGGCATCGGCACGCCGGTCAACGTCGCCAAGGGACAGACGGAAAGCGCGACCGGCTCCATCGCCGTCCCGGCGAAGAAGTATATCGACCTCAAGAAAATCAGCGACAGCATCTGGATCTTCTCCGGCACTTACGCCAGCCATATGCGCTATGACGGGACGACGGAGCCGTCCGCCGATCTCGGCGTGGACGGCGATGAATACCTCATGTATTCCTAAGGGGTGAGCGTCATGGCATGGAGCACAACGGCACCGGAGCTCCCGAGCGGCAGCGCATGGGAGCAGGAAAAAAGCATTTCGGGACGGGCAAACCACTGGAGCCTTTCCGGAAAATTGTACATCGCCCGCCTGAACGGCAGGCAGTTTGCCATTAAAGCAGAGCTTACGAGCGACAACGGCAGCTACGGGACTTATTACCCTCCGAGCAAGTGGACGCTACGATGCGATATCGGCGGCGTCGCCGGCACGGAGGACACGTCCTTTGACGTATCAAAAGGAACGACAACGTTTTATTTCGTTGGTGATGCTGGCGAGGGCGTAAATATCACCGCAAAGGTCGGCGGCGTGGGCGCCGCGGTTGCCGTCCAAACCGCGACCTTTACCGCCCCCGCGCTGCTCGGCGCAACGGTTTTTTTGAAGGTCGGCGGCGTCTGGAAGCCCGTGCAGGTCAAGGTCAAGGTCGGCGGCGTCTGGAGAGACGCCGTGGCAAAAATCAAGGTCGGAGGGACATGGAAATGACAGAAAAAGAATTGAGACAGAAGGTCGTATCCACTGCCGAAGCATGGCTGGGGACGCGCGAGTTCAGCGACAGGCATTACGAAATGCTCGAAATTTACAACGCGCAGAGCCCGCTGCCGCGCGGCACGCGGATGCAGGCGACGTGGCCGTGGTGCGCAGCGTTCGTGTCCACGGTCTCCCTCCAGTGCGGACTGCGCGGCATCATGCCTACCGAGTGCGGCTGTCCCGGCATGGTACGGCTCTATCAGGAGCTCGGGCGCTGGGTGGAGGACGATGCCTATATCCCGTCGCAGGGCGACGTGATTTTTTATGATTGGCAGGACACGGGGTACGGCGACAACGTAGGCCACCCCGACCACGTCGGCATTGTGCTCGACTGCGACGGGAAGAACATGACTATCATCGAGGGCAATAACGCCAACGCCGTGAACAAGCGTGTGCTTGCCGTGAATGACCGCTTCATCCGCGGTTTCGGCATTCCCGACTTTGCGAGCAAGGCGGACGGGGAAAACCCCTCCGACGGCTCCGCCGCCACCTCCCCTGACGAGGGGAGGCAAGAGGAACCAGCGCAGCCGGAGACACCCGCGGAAACGACGGTAGACCCATTTATCACGGCGAAGGCCCGAGAGGTCATCAACGGGAAATGGGGCAATGGGCAGGCCCGCAAGGACGCGCTCGCCGCATGGTTTGTCAAAGCTGTGCAGGACGAGGTGAACCGGCTGCTTGCCTGACACGCAGAAGAAACGACATAAGGAGCGACGGATTTATGCTTCCGGATTTTGAGATGGTCGTACACCGGTTTGAAGACCGACCGGATCTGACAATCATTCCCATCAGCGACGTACATTTGGGTGCCGCTGAACACATGGAGAAGGAATGGGCGTCCTTCTGCGAGAGCGTCCTTTCCGATCCCGGTGTCCGTATTATCCTTGTTGGCGATCTTATCAACAACGCCACGCGCAACAGCGTATCCAACGTTTTTGAAGAGACGATGCGTCCCCGCGAGCAGAAAAAGATGATGACGCAGATGCTTATGCCGCTGCGTGACCGTATTCTTGCCAGCGTGAGCGGGAACCACGAGCGGCGCAGTCTGAAGGACGCGGATGACGATCCGAGCTACGATATCATGTGCAAGCTCGATCTGGAGCACCTGTACCGCGAGAATATCGCGTTCATCAAGATCCAGATGGGGAAAGCGAGAGCCGACGGGCTGACAAACCCGACGTATACCATCGTGGCCACGCACGGCGCCGGAGGCGGCATTTATACCGGCGCGGCGGTGAACCGCAACGAGCGCTTCGGCTACGTCATCGACGGAATGGACTGCCTCATTGTGGGGCACACGCACAAGCCGTTCGTTACGCAGCCGAGCAAGATCAAGATAAACCCGTATAACAATACAGTGTCTATGCGCCCGTTCAAGGTGGTGTCCACGACGAGCTGGTTAAATTTCGGCGGCTATGCGGCACAGAAGATGCTCCTGCCGTCCAGCCATGCCGTGCAGACGATCACGCTGACGGGGAAACGCAAGGAAATCGTTGTAACTATGTGAAAAAGGGAGCCGAAAGGCTCCCTTTTTTCTGAAATTATTATAAAGGATTAACGCGCCCGAGGTAATAATTTTCTGAGTTTTTCCACGGCGTTTTTCAGCGCGGAAAGCAGGAACTCCGCATCGTGCTGCGTTGTCTCCGGGCAGATAGAGATACGCACGGTCTCCAGCGCCTCTTTTTCCGACAATCCGCTGGCTATAAGCACGCGGGACGGCTCCCGGCTGCCGGCGGAACACGCGCTTCCGGCAGAACAGCAGACACCCTGCGCATCGAGCAGGGGGAGAAGCTGCGCGGACGGGATACCGTCGAACCGGATGGAAATAATGTGCGGAACAATATCCCAGCCAAAGTCTTCCACATTTATATGGCAGCCTTCTATGGACGGCGCATTGTCAATAATGTAGTCACGAGTCCAATACATCAACTCAAGATTCATGCGCATGTTTTCGACGCGGTATTTGAGCGCGGCGGCCATAGCCGCAGCAAGCGCTACAGACGGCGTTCCGGGACGGGCGCTGTTTTCCTGTCCGCCGCCACGGAAAAGCGGAGAGAGCGGCGGAGACTTTTTCTTGGCATAGATAAACCCGATGCCCTGCGGAGCGCCGAATTTATGGCCTGCTGCGGTGAGATAGTCGCAATCGAAGCTTCTTACCGATACGTTGACCTGACCGACAGCGGCTACGGCGTCCAGGTGCAGCAGGGGATAATGTGTGTGATACCCTACGATGCGATTCCTGGAGAGAATTTCGCCGGTTTCATTATTCACATAAGGAACGGAAAACCCGGTCGCTGGGCGGCTTATGGCGTCCCAATAGGACTGTTGGATGTTCCAGACAGAGGCATGGGATGTATCACCATACAATACTGCGCCGTACTTCAGCATAGTGCGGATGACAAGGTTGTTTGCTTCTGTGCCGCCGGAGCAGAAATAAATCTCTTCCGGCTCCGCACCGATACAAGCGGCGACGATTTCGCGGGATTCTTCCAGAGATTTCTTTGCGGCTCGCCCTGCGGTGTGCGCGCTGTCCGGGTTTCCTTTCGGAGCCCGCAGAAACGCCTCTATGGCGCATGGGAGCGGCGGTGTGGACGCGGCGTGGTCGAAGTAGTACATGGACATTACCTCCGTTAAAAACTGTGTCAGACGGCGTGCAGAGCGCTCTGCGCGACCGGCGCGTCAAGGATATCGCTGAACGTTTCCGCAAGGGCTGTTTTGGTGAGGCGCTGCGCGTAAATGCGCGTCGTAGACGGCTGAGCATGGCCGAGGATTTCGGAAATGCTCTCGATGGGCGCGCCCTTTTCGAGCAGGAACGACGCGGAGGCGTGGCGCATGGCGTGGGTACGGCAGGAGGCTTCTTCGCCGAGAATGGATGCGGTATAGTTCTTGATAAGCGTGGAGAGCTGCTGACGCTCCAAGCTCTTCCACGCGCCTGTGAGACGGTCACAGCAGCCGAACAGCGGCTCGGTGTCCCCTGCGTCCGCCGGGCGAATACCGGAGCTCAGATACGCTCTGACAGCCTCCTGCGAAGCGGAGGGGAACGGGACTACGCGGGGTTTGTCTCCCTTCGTTACGCGGGCGTACAGGGCCTTCTTATCCCAGAAGAGATCGGCGGGAGTGAGCGCGCGCAGCTCAGAGTTGCGGAGACCGCTCTGGAAGAGCAGCGTAACTTCGGCCTTCTCACGGAGCCAGGTATGCGGCTTGCGGGTATACACCGGCTCTTCGGCATTGAGAAGCGCCATGATCTGCTGTTCGTCCAGAATGTGGGAATATTCCTTCTTATGCGCTGCGGCGAGCTTGCGCTTGGGAGGACGGAGCTCATCCGGCACGGCATTTTCGCTGAAGATGCGGATGGACACACCGTACTTGGAGAGCGCACGAAGATGCGTCAGGTACAGATCCGTTGTCACGATGGACCAGCTGCCGTCCTCTACGAACGCGACGACCGACTGCGGGCAGAACTCAGAGAAGCCGTTCTTCTCCATGCTCTCGCGGAAGCGGCGGAACGTGCCGGTGTAGGCTTCGATGGACGCCTCCGTCCACTCGTTGCGGCGCATCTGCGCGGTGAACATTCTGACAACCTCATCGTAATTTTCAAACATCTTCGTGACCTCCTTTTTCTTTATGCTTTATATGCCGGGCAGACAGGCGTTTTGCAACCGCCGCCGGAAGAAAAATTTTCCCCGGAGCCGCCGAACGAGAGCGCGACGATCTCCTTTTCCCGCGCGGCCATGTCTTCCGAAAGATAACTGACGGTCGTTTCGCAGTATTCGCAGACGCGCTTTGCGTCTTCCGGGTCGAGAGGATGGTCGAGATCGTCGAGCGTGTAGAAGATCAGGTCGGAGAGCATCTGAAGAAGCCCTGCGGCGCGGCGGAAGGTGCGCTGATCGCGCTGGGTCTGAAAAAAGAGGGATGTGGATTCACTCATGCCGCTTCACCTCTCAGAAACTTGTCAAGGAAATACTGCTGTCCTTTGCCGGTGACACGCGGGGTACGGAAAATTTTCGGGGGATGGTCGGGGGATGTGCGCGTAGATTCAACGATGCGGAACAGGCCGAGGTCCATGCTGTACTGCGTCGGCATATTACGGTCAGAACCGCTCTTGATAAGATACCCATGCTCCCGCAGCCACACAAACAGGCGCTTCTCACCGATGTTGATACCATTCTGCCGGAGAAGTTTTGCCAGATCGCGGATCAGAATGCCGTCCTCGCTGGCGCCGACGGAATCCGCAAAGAGAACTTTCGGGGCATCGGCGGCGATCTTCGCGTTGAGTTTCTTTGTTTCGTTCAGAGACGCAATCAGAAACTGCTTCGTGCGCTCGTCGGCATTGGGGAAGTAACTGTTCACGAAAAATTCCTCTGTGGCAACAAAGCCACCGGTGTGGTTAATCGTGACAAGCACCTCGTCGAAGATCCAACTCTCAAACTCATCCGCGCCGGGAAGCTGCGACTTTGCAGCGAGCCGGTAAATGTCTCCCTCTGGGATGAAGTTAATCTGCTGGATCTTCCCACTGATAGGGGTAGAACGTTTCGTTATAGCCCTACAATGGTCATTGACTGCCTTGTTCGGGTTGCTATAACCGAGTGCTCTTGCCACATCTGCGCCGCAGAAAAGGGTTTTCCCGTTCTCGGTGATTGTGCGAATGGTGCCAAACTTTTCGCTGTTGAATACGCGCAGGGAATTGTTCATAAGAATCCTCCATCATAAAGAAAGTTATCTTTCTTGACCTTGATGGGGAGGTGTAGTAGAATATTTACACGTTCCTCCATCAGGGAACCGTACAGCGTGGCATCGGAAGGTCGAAATTCTCTGCTGCGCTGTACTCTTTTTTCATTTCTTCAGACCATCATAGACGATTTTTATGCCCTCACGGATGATCTCGGCCTTGCTTTTTCCCGTGACTTCCACACAGTATTCAAGGCGTTCAATATCTTCTTTGGACATCCTAATCCGCGTACTAAGCGTCTTGGGATCGTCGGTCGGTCTACCTGTTCGTGGAGACATTCTGCACCTCCTTTTGTATCCACAAATATATGATATCTTATGTGGATACTAAAGTCAAGAGAAATTTAAAGTTTTTACATTAACATTAACTATGCATTGAGCATCTTGTGGGGGCTCCCCAAAAGTGGGGAAAGATGATTCCCGGCTTGTTGGGAAAATACATTTTCGTTTCAGGCGTGCCCACTCGTGGGCATGACGACTTCATTCCCGAAAACATCTTCAGCCGAGAAAGACCGCCGATCAGCGGTCTTTTCTCTTTTCCTGCATCAGCCGTTCGTCTCAGTATATGGGCACGGGCCCGCGCAGCGGCGGGCGACCAGATCCAGCGCTTTATGCAGCGCGTCCCGCTTGGAAGCGGCGGAGGCGACGATATAGGCGGGCGGCTCCGAATTGTCGTCCGCCGTGATCGTGATGCGGTAGGTTTTCAACAGCGCCTGATTCTTCATCTGCATAGTTTGTCCTCCGTCAATCGCAGTACGGTTCTTTGACCGTGTATCGGTATCCGCCGTCGATTTTTCCAGTGAGTAGCACCCACGGAAATAATAGGCGGGGTCATTGGCGCGTTCGCCGCCGTATCGGACGTTTGCGCTCCACTCGCCGGATGGGGGGAGATCGGCTTTGTGGACATTTTCACGGATGTATCGAAGGACTTCTTCTTCGGATTCTCCGTCCGTTTTGAGTTCCCAGACGCGGAAAGTGTCGCCGTAGCGCCGATACTGACCGTTGTGGATAAGTTTGGATTCAATCATTGGTGTTTTCTCCTTTCCCGGTAATCAGCTCCGAATAAGGCAAGGTCTCGATCCATGCGCACAGCTCGCGCCACTCGTCGAGCTTGTGGTTCCGGCGGGCGTGGTAGATGTTGCGCAGCACTGCGTAGTTCAGGTCCCACGTCCGGCGCTGGTTGTAGCTGGACGGCAGGAGCTGGAGAATCGTGTACCATATCTTCTTTCTGACCGTGGTGTCGTCACAGGTAAAGTAAGCATCTCGCAGCTCATTCAGCGTATCCACAAGCGGTCTCGCCACGCTCTCAAACACATTGACATACGCCGCGTATCTGTACTTATCGTTGATAATGTCGCAGATGCAGGTGTGCGACACACCGTACTGCCTTGCTATCTGCCGCTTGCTCACCGTGCCAGAGTCCCACAGGCGTTTGATTTCTTCACGCTGTTCTGGTGTAAACCTGCCCTGATAGGTGTCTGTCACTCTCGGCTGTAATCCGTTGTCTACTGCGTGTTTCTGGTTCTCAGACCGAGTAGTCCATTCAAGGTTCCCTGCGGCGTTGTTCATTCGATTGCCGTCTATGTGATTAACTTCCGGTTTCCCGGTCGGGTTCGGGACGAACGCCTTAGCGACAAGTCGGTGGACACGGAGCTGACTTCCTCCCAGCGTTACAAAGATGTATCCGTCGGCGTGCACGCTGCCGGAAAGTACCCTTTCTCCGTGTCTGACACGGCCCGCACTGCTCACCTCGTACTCGTCATTTATGGCCCTCCATTCTTCGCCCTCCTCGTCGAAATCTGGGCGGAACTGCTTCACTTCGTTTTTATACCCAGGGAGTTTGTCAAAGCTGAAATCCGACATCTCGAAAGGTTTGTGGAGGAGCTTATGCATTTTGGAGCAGGAGTTAGCTACTGTCCCAACCTTGTATGTGTCCGCCTCAGACCACCAATACAACGGCGCGGTCACGTCGAGCTGCACATGGATCATGCGCAGAAACTTCCCGTCGTCCGGGCCGGAGTTGGCAAGCGTCGCCGCGAGCTTCCGGTCGTTTTCGCCCACGACTGTGCAATTGGGCCTCCCTGCAAATTCGTTTTTACACCCGCTGCATCGATACAGACGGTTTTTGTCTGTGAGCTCGCCGAGAATAGCACAAGGATAACTATCACTCTTCGCCCAACTGTTCTTCGGATTTCTCATGCCGCGGATCGCGGCTTTCCAGCCGAAGGTTTCAACGTTCTCAATCTTTATCATTTTCTTTTCTCCTGTTCTTTTTCTGCTTGATGAGGTAATGGAGAATGGCGATCGCTTCTAACAAAAGCGCAATATCCACCGATACGATCGCCGTAGCGAGGGCTAAGTACAGCGCATCGGGCATATTAAAGCCTCCCGACGGCTCGCGCGGCCATATACTGCCCGTAGGTCAGACCGGCTGCGCGGGCCTTTTTGGATATGTCCGCGATGGATTCAGCCGGCTTTTTTGCCGCTCTCTCGGTAAAAGCCTCTTTTGCCTGTTTCTTTCGGTACAGCACGCCATGCTGATCGCAGCAGTACTGTTTATTGGGCGAGTTTTTCCAAAATTCCTGCCCGCAGTACGGGCAGCGGACGAGACCGAAACGGCGGTTTTCTCCAGAATTGGTGTTCAATGAGCCGCTTCCTCCCCGATGAGTTGATCTGCACATGACAGCAGGATATCCGCCATGAGGTTGACGCCGCATATCACGCCGGCTTGGAAATCCTGAGACGTTGTGGTGCCTTCCCACATCCGCTGCTCGCGGATGGCTTCGTGCTCGGCAGCACAAACCCAGTTTTTGACGGATTTGGTCAGTTGCTCAATGATCTGTTTATCCATGAATCGATCTCTCCTTCTGCGCTGTCCAGCGCTTCTTTGAATGTTTTTCCCGTCCACTCGTAGTGGCGGGCGGGCCCGAGCACATAACAGTGTAGGACGATTTTAAAGAAATCCGGTTCGTCCGTGTACTCTCCGTCAAAATAATCTGGGTAGCTGGCCAGAAGCTCGAATGTGCCCTCATAGCTCTTGCAGCACGGATCTTCTTCCAGCTCGCGCCGAATCGCCTGCATGACGCGGCGGCGAAGGGCAAGGAAACGGGAATAATCGCCATCAATCGGTCGCATTGATTGCTTCCTCCAAACTTTCAAAAAGGCCCTCTGCGCCTTTCGGCGTCGGCAAATACGGATTCAAAATTTTCTCCCGGACTGCTTGCATAAGAAGCCGTTCTGTCTCACGTTTCGACATGGGCTTCGGTTTTGGCTGGATTTCCCCGCGCTTGGCGGCCATAGCCGTGGGATTCGTTTTGTGCTGTCCCATCTTTAACCTCCCCACAAGCCGCGGCGAATTTCTTCGTAGCTCTCTGCGACACGGAAGGACGACATTGCGGTTTCGGGCGAGAGAAAAATCATGCTGCCTTTCTGCAGGGGAAGAACGCACGCGATCCAGTGTATGTTTAATAGGCAGATGTCTGCGCCCGGATTGGTGGGAGACGTTGGATGCACCTCAATAAAATCACTCATTCTTTTCCTTCCCTTCTTTTTCGGAGATGTTCACGAATAAAATAAGAATAAATGTTCAGCAACACGCCTTCTTCGGTCGCGCTGAGGGGAATGCCCATCATCGCATATTCCGGCCGCAGCACAAGGTGGATCTTGGCTTCCTCCCACTGTATAAGGCTGGCAACGTCAGTCACTACCATCGTCTTCCTCCTTTACTTCTTCCAGAAAGTCAAAGCTGTCGAGAAAATCGTTGTACTGCCGGATGCAGTATTCCAGAACCGGGAAGCCCTTGATATCCTTCTTGTAATTCTCGGAATAGAATGGCGTATAGGGCTGTCCAAATTCTTCGTCAAGTACCAGGATGTTGTTGAAGTCGTCCCAGACATCCAGATCCGGTAAGAAGCAGATCGACACGGAAAGCTTGTGGGCAAAGCGCCGCTCGGCAAACATAAACGCCTCTGCATGTATCCATGCTCCGCCGGGCAGGAATCCCGCGTCCCGGAGCTGCTGCACGGTCGGGATGTATTTCAGCTTGTAGCTTTTGGCCTTCATCGGATTCCTCCCATCGCAACCAACGGACAATCGCTGCGCCTGTACTGCATATCGCAGGGATTTCCCTCAATGCGCCAGATTTGTTTATCTGCAACGCCGTAGCAGACCGGGAAATCACTGTTTATATACCCACACAGCGGACAGCTGCCGCAGGATTTTGGGATAGCGTCTACCGTAATGCTGTAGATTTTCATTCCGCACCGTCCATTCTTGCGCCGCACACTGGGCAGTAATCAACAGAAATTGCAGCAAGACAAGTGTCGCCATTCCAAAGCGTCATTTCTTGTGATTCTGCGTCTATCTCAACCGAGTATCCATTATCACAATCTTGCGCAAGAACTTCTTGCCCCGAACAAACAGGACACCGCCCATGGCGCACAGTCGCAACGTCGGCGGCAGGAAGCTCCATTATGGACTGTATGTTTTTTGCGCTGCACCCGTCCTGCATCAATCGCATAACCGCCGCTTCGCGTTCGATGTATTCATCCATCATTTTCTCCTTTCAGCGGATCGGGAAGCGGCATTCACGAATATCACTCATTTTCCTACTCCTTTCGGCATGGCTGGCGGTAGCATCCAGTAATCCGGCGCGTTTTCGCAGTCCGCATACCATCCGCCATCTGTATAGGCGCACCAGGATGGAACGCCATCGACGATATTACAGATGAAGCCTACGGCCATGTTGGTTTCGCTCCCGTTATCGAACAGCATCAGGACATCTTCGTGCATCATCGGCAATTCTTTTTTGCATTTAACCCAGTGCCGTCTCATTGCTAAAACCCTCCTTTCGGCGGTTTGGGAAGCTCTGCCCACGCGACAATGGGCTGGCCGGGATAAACTCTGTCCCACACGAGTTTCCAACGATATTTCATTTCACCACGGATCAGAGCTCGCTCATAGATCAGCGGAAAGACATTTGTGCCGTCTGTTGCGATGACGTAAACCCACTCGAAACCTCTCTGCGTTCGATTAACATCCGGTAGCCTGTCCTTTACGCTTATCCATTGCGGGACGGAGGCGGCGGGGAAATCTTCAAGCTCATTTGCCAAATCTTCAAAGGCTTCGGCAATTATCCCGCTTTCACCGCCCAACTCATCGAAGGCGCTCTGCGCCTCTTTCGCTTCCTTGCGGATGTAGGCGATCACGTCGCTCTTTTTCATGTATTTATCCATTGTTTCGGCTCCTCGATTTTATAGTCTGAGCGATTTCGGTCTGTCGAGCGGCAGACAGGCGGCGTTGCAGTAGATGAGATACTGATCGAGCGGGACAAGCACGGTGTCGTACTGCTTGTACTTTTTGCAGAAGCCGATGCACATCTGTACCGGCTCATCGACCTTGCACACGTCTCCGGCGCCGTAGCCGCTTTCCTGCCACTCTTTCAGGGAATATACCTCGGCATTGTTTGGGTACTCGGTATAGCCGCTGAAGGAGCGCTTTTCTTCGTCATTGGTGCGGCTTCCCCACAGCCAGCAGGGCATTCCGAATTTCCAGCCGTGTATTGTGTGCTTGATGCTTACAGCCACGAGATTTCTTTCATCCATTTTGTGTTGTTCCTCCTGTTGTTGTGCTGGTGTTATAGCTTTGCAGTTTCTGGCAAGCGGTGCATTGTCCGTTGCAATATTCCCATCCACAGCCGCAGGGGCGCACTTGCATCGGAAGCGCCGTTCCGGCGTTCTCGGTAATTGGCGGTATATGAAGGCGGAACTTTGTTTCGATTTTCTGCCCGTTTTGCGGCGGCGGATTCCATGAAGCAGTACGAGAAAGCTCGAAACGCTTCATACATTCTGCAAACGTCAGCCCAAGCGCCCTCTCGACCAATTTACTGTCTACCCACTCGCCGCACAAGAGACGGCGCAGGGTATCATTATCTTCCTGCATGATCCGCTCATAACAGCTCAATTCATACATCATCGCTGGTCTCCTTCCTTTTGATTTTTTGCACCGTGCTCCGGTATTTCTGCGGGAGCGGGAACACGGTGATAAGCACTTCATTATTAAAAATGTATACGTTGTTACAGTAGATGCGGATGTTGTTAGCGGTTTGCCGTTTCCAATACAGCGAGGTTATGTAGCGGTGCAGACTGCCTTTTGTTTCGCAGTGGCGGATGCCGTTTTCGAGCGCTTTCTGTGCGTTCTTTTCGGCGGAACGCTTCGGGAGACCGACGCGCTCCTTTGTCCGCTGCACGGCGTGGTCCGTCAGGTGGCACATTCCGCAGCCGCTTTCTCTTCCGCCTCGATCATCCAATCGAGATATACCGCCGCTTTGCGCAGATCCTCCGTGCCGTTCTTGAGCCGGTAACGCCACAGATACTTGATGACGTTTCCTTTGCAGTAGCTGGCGAAATCACAGGGGCCCATGCTGGCGCGAATCGCGTCGATGCACTCGATGCCGCCCTGCGTGTAGTGCTCCGGGTGGCTGACGACATTGTTTTTCTGCAGGGGTTTTGTGTTGGGCGGGAGCTGCGGGGCGGAGCACATAAGATTCACGGCTCTGTCGTCCCAATACTCTGTGGCGCCGACCTTGCGCGGGTCGTTTCCCCAGAGCTTTTTCATGGTCTCTGTGTTGTCGTTTACAGCGTCAAAGGTCAGGCCGACATTTTCACACGCTTCGAGGGCGGCGGTCAGGTATCCACCTTCGCGCGTCGTCCAGAGGATCAGTTCCGCGCCATCTTCTTTGGCGGTTCTGGCAGCGTTGATCGCCGGCCAGATGGGCTTTTTGATATCCGGCCAGTCGGTTTCAAACAGGGTGTTGTCGAAGTCTACCGCGATGGTGCGCGGCATTTTGGGTTCACTCATTTGTTGTATCCTCCAATACTTCGTTTTCCGGGAAAAATCCCGATTCGTCTATGCCGTCCACGGATTCCGGGACCTCTATGGCTTCTTCTGTGCTGCGTTCTGCGTCTGTTTCGGCCGTTGTTTTGGGGCGGGAGAAGAAAACATGCTCGACATGGAGATACTGCTCCGAGCGGAGACGCGACCCGTCCGCGCGCTTCTGGCAGCGGCTGCGGAGACTTCCCTGCACAATGATCTCCTGCCCCGGTTGGACGGAGGACAGCACGAGCTCCGCTACGCGCCCCTTTGCCCGGCACTGGATGAAGTCTGTATACAGAACGCCCATGTACCGGCGGTTGCGCGGGATCGCCAGGTCGAATGTCACATAGTCCCGGCCGTCGATGTCGAGCTTTTCTTTCGGCAGGGAACAGAGCCGCCCCTGCAGAACATACTGGTTCAGCATGGGGAGCCCTCCCTGATATGCACGGTGGTTTCGACTTCCCAGTCGTGTTCTTCCTTTAGCGCCTGTTTCACTTCAGCAAGACGGAGATTGCCGGACACGATGCTCTCATTGATCGAGGCAAAGCGCCGGGAGAGAATGTGGAGAAATTCGTCCGAGACGCCCATGTCGTCCACCAGGCACCACGCCATCATGGTGAGAATGTAGTCGGTCGTGTCGTCGAACGTTTTCTTGCAGGCGCGCCGAACGTCCGCCTCTGTGCAGAGAATCTTATTCGGATTTGTTTTCTGCGACTTCCGGCTCACTGTTTTTTCCCTCCCAGATGACGACCTGACGTTCTCCAAGCACACGCCGGAGCGGAAGCTTTGCGCCGCTCAAAAGAACCATCGCATTAAGCGATGTATCGTCTATTATGAAGCTGTCCGTGACGCACACGCCGTCCGTGGCGATACCCTTGCGCGTGTCTACGATAACGGTCTGCTCTCTCTTGAGATTTCGTCCATCCGGCACAGTAAAGAGATACGGGCCGTTTCCGCTTAACTGGTGTTTCACGAGCACAACGTTATGCAGCTTTTTTAGTTCATCCATTGGGTGTACCTTCTTTCTGAAAATATGTATTTATTCGGGGATTTCCCCGGTGATGCGCCTGGTGGCTACGGCGTAGTATTCTGCCGAGAGCTCTATGCCGATGAATTTCCGGCCGGTTCGGAGCGCGGCTACGCCGGTTGATCCGCTGCCCATGCAGAAATCCAGCACCGTATCGTTTGGGCGTGTGTATGTTTTTATCAGATATTCGAGCAGGGCCACGGGCTTCTGCGTCGGATGAAACGCTGACAGCTGCTTATCGCTTTTGAAGCGGAGCACCTGTGTCGGGTAGCGCTCGGTGCTGTCGTAGGACGTAGCGCCGTAGGCTCCGTAGACCTCCCCTTTTCGACAGTTCCGCTTGTTGTACGCCGAGCTCACCTTTCGGGTATGGCCGGATGTCTTCTGCGGGATATACAGCGGTGGAGAGCGATAGAACACCGCGATGTTTTCTACATCCCGCAGCGGCTGCCGTTTGGCGTTCAGAAAGCCGGTAGGAGACGTTTTCTGCCACACCCAGTCGTACCGGTATTCCTTCGGGTTCGAGAGGCGCAGAGCGCTTCCAAACGGCTCACCGCCGAAGAGGAGAATGGCGCCGTCTTTCTTCACGACCCGGTGCAGCTCGTCCCAGAGCGGGGCGAACGGTATGGGGCTGTCCCATTTGCAGCGCGTTGTGCCGTAGGGCGGATCCGCAAGGACCATATCCACGCTTCCGGCGGGAAGCTCCTTTAGCGTTGCTATGCAGTCACCGAAAAATAAAAGCTCTTTATTCTCCATGCCCGTACCATCCCATAAAGCCCGCCACCAGCTGAAGAAACTGGCGGATGTGTTTTTGCAATTCCTCATCCTCCGGGCCACGGTCGTTCCGGTCATCGTTCAAAAACAAGAAGCACTGCACCGAAGTTACCCGGTCTTTCCCTCCCGGCATGATCGCAGTCATCCGAAGCGCGGCCATTACCGCGTGCTCCTCTCGCCGGGAAAGGGCGACGAGATCGCCCCATGTCAGCTGCCCGAATCGGATGGCAATGTCTCGCGCGCGTTCCAGAGTGTTGTCCATCGTATCTATCTCCTTTGCCGCGGCTCGTCATCCCGCGGCTCTGGTTTCAGTGTAACGCGCGGGCAAAAGTGATTTGTCCGTAATTATGTACGTTTCTCTCTTTACACCCTATATGGCAATCAGGCGCGCATTTCGCAACCGACGGGGAAATAAAAAAATGCGCAAAGACTCAAATGAATCTTTGCGCATTGCTGCGTTTGGTTTCTGTTTAATCCCGGTTACTGTGTACCGTCGTTGTATACGACGATATCGTCGATCTTCAGCTTGGCTAAACGGCATTTGCCGTTTTCGATTTTGCAGGTTATGTTCCACTTCCCGCGGACGGCTGCGCCGTAAAGGTTCTCCGCGTCGAAATAACCCTCGCCCTTCCAGATGTTGTAGCCGGCGTCTTGGATCGTGGCGTCTTCGTAGGAGCAGAGCTTCATCGTGGACGGGCAATTCAGATAATTCGGGATCTGCTCTTTCGCCATGTTGTACACGGCCCATTTTGCATCTTCCGCGGTGAACCCTTTTCCTGGGTTTGATGTGCTGCTCCCCGCGGAGGATGGCGCTGCAGCGGTCATCTGACGGTCCCAATAGCCGCTTTTGTAGTCATTCCCCGAATCTTCGATTATTTTAAGAGGGGATACCTGTATTTTAGAATCAAACACCTGCCCGGATAGGCGAGAGTATAAATTGTCGTATTCGGAAACCGTCAGAGCGCCGTCTATGGTCAGAGTAACCTCGGCGTGCCGATAGGACGAACGCGAACTTTTTTCTATTTTGCCGATTTCGATCTCTTCAATTTTCAGCGCCGGAAATTGTTTCGCACAATATGCTGCGACTTCCTTCTTTAGAACATCTTCGGGGCCGTCTGCAAAAATCAGAAGATCCGCAAGGAGCGCGAGAAGGGCGAGAATTACGACGCCGATTATTATGAATGGCTTACATGATGCAGACTTCTTCTTCCGTGCCCCATCTTTCGACGACGGCGTGGCCTCTTTGACCGGCGCTTGTGCCGGAGACGGTTCCGGCATTTTCTCCCCACAGGCAGAACAGAAGCGCGCTTCGTCTTCCATTATGTGGCCGCAAACAGGACATTTCTTCATTTTGATTTCCTCCCGAATTTTTTAGAGGCGTGCTGAAGCTGTTTTGCGCTCCCTGCGGGGTTGACCGCAGGGGGCGCCTGTGCGTTCTGTGGGTATCGCGTCAGTCTTCGTAGGGCTGCGTCATGTCTACGGTGAAGGTGAAGCCCTCCGCGCCGATCTCCGTCTTGTCGGCAGAGAATCCGGCGTTGTGGAGGTAATGGACGGCGATCTTGTTGATCTCGGACGGGAGAGGAAGCGTCAGGCGGACGGTGTTGATGTCGGTTTCCTCGCTCTCCGCTACGCGCACGAGCGCGCCGGGGATCTGCTTGGAGGCGGACGTTGCGTACTTGATGACGCGCTGGAAGCGGGGCTCGTTGATGGAATAATTGGTGTTGGATTCAGACATGATTTTATTTCCTTTCTTTTCGCAAATTTGTTTGCAGATTTTTTGCTGTTGTATTGGATTTATTATAGATGAGTTGCCGGACAGACGCAAGGGGAATCAATCCAGAAACTTGGAAGCGTCGTCCATAGCGGAGGTTCCGGGCGCTTTTGCGTGACGCTTGGAACGTGCGGCTTCCGGTGCGGCGATACACCCGCCGAGCCACGCGGCGCAGAAGATCACAAGGCCGGAAACGACGGTCCACCAGATGATCGAGTTCATATCCAGCGCAAAGCCGATGAGCATCACGGCCGTCTGAACGACCTGACCGAACAGGAACATGAGAAGAAGTCTTACTGCTTTTGTACTCATTTTCTTTTGCCCTCCTTGAGCGTGACGACGGTGAAGCTTTGCGACGACTTTGCCCCGTTGCGCAGCTGTGTGCGGACGATGTACTCGGCGTCTCCGGTGTAGACGTACACACGGGCGCGGTTTTTGTCTCCGGTATACTTCGCTTTGGGGACCGACGTTTCCAGATACTCAACGGTCAATCCGTCGTGCCGATCTGTGGTTCTTTTGATGATGCAGGGTGCTCGCATTGGTTGGTTCCTCCTGTATATTTATTTTAGGGTCGCATTGATGAAGCGCTGCTCAAAGGTCAGCTCCGGCATATACGCCGTGCCGTATGGGCGCGAGGGCAGCGCGAGGGAACGGGCAAGCCGGGCTTCCCATGCGGGGAGCGTGCGGAGACGCGGAAGCTCTACCGTCTGCGCGAGCCGGATAAAGTCCCGGCACATTTCTGCGTAGAGTTCATGGTCATTCGGAAACAATCTTTCTACTGCATCCAAGTAGTAATAACAGGCGGCAAGAGCGTCGGGGAGAAGGCGCAGGTCTTCCGGCTCGCGCTCTGCGTGGACGCAGTTCACGGCATAGTCCAGGCATGCCTTGATATATGTCCGCGCCTGCTCTCTGGACGCCCCGGAACGCCGGGAGAGAGACTTTCCGTTCCATCGCTGGATATGTACCGGCCAAGAGGTTTCCGGAACGTTCTTCGCCAATTCTGCGCATTTCATATTGAACGCCAGGTCTTCGCTCATGCGCAGATCGTTGGGGAAGGTGATGTCATGCGCGGCCAGAAAGTTGTAGTTGTACATTCGCCCGTGCAGCCAGGTGAGCTGTTCGCGCCCGACGACTTCGTAGCAGCCGCGCTCGCTCTCGCGCATGGTTTTGCCGATAACGAACTCTGGTCTTTCCGGTATCGCCTGCTGCATGGTGGCGATAGCGTGTGGGAGCAGAAGGTCGTCCGCATCGAGGAACATCAGCCACTCGGATACGGACGCCATGATCCCGAGGTTCCGCGCTGCGCCGGCGCCTTTGTTTTCGCTGCTTTTGATGCAGCGGAGCCACGGGCGAGAGTCTGCGGCGGCCTCTACGACGGCTTCCAGCTTTTCGTCCGCCCCGTCAATCACGACGGTAGCCCTGAAGTCCTTGCAGATCTGAAGATCAAGGCTCTTGATGGTGTCGCCGATGGTGTCGGCGCAGTTGTGCGCGGGGATAATGATGTCGATGGGTTCTGTTTTCATTTTCCGCCTCCTTTGCGGTTCTTTAACCGGTTCCTGGCTCTTTCTGTGTAGACTTTCCGGTGTATATACTTGTATATTTCTGCGAAGCGCCGGGGTTAACCGGCGCTTTTGTGCAGCTCGTTCCAGCGGCTTTCAAATTCGGGGCATTTGGCTCTGCGAACAGGCAGGAGAATACCGTCGCCATTGTCGCCGCAGAAGTAAAGCGGGGAAAGCTCCGTCCGATACCGCGCTTCCTTGCAGTCGGGGAAGATCGTCACCATGTCCAGCAGGAACGAGGCGTTCACTGCCGGCGTATCACTGCCCCACCAATACCAAAGGGAATCCGGCTTGACGCCAGCGGACTTCTCGGCGGCGATGTATGTCTTGAGCTCCGCGGCGGTAGGGAGCCGGAGCGACTTGCTGGCCGCTTTGGCGCAGCCGTCGATCTGCGCTTCGAGGTTCGGGAAGCTCTGTTCCAGCACGGGAACTCCGGAGACATTTTTCAGCCGGACTTCCCGCTGGCCATCACAGCAGCACCAGGCGGAGCCGTCGGCGCTTTTCCACACGCCGCGCATATCGTTGCGGGCGCAGGTCCGGATGAGGCGCTTCACCGCCTGGATGGCGGAGCCGCAGGACTTCGCGGCCACGCGCTCCCGGAGCTCGGCATAGATGCGCAGCACCGGATACAGCGGCGCGACGGTGTAATACGCGGCGGGGTCGTTGAGCATTTTGTCAACCAGGCGCTGCATGTCGGCGTCGCTCCGCCCCTCGTAAACGTTGAGCACTCCGTGCCGGATCGCAATTCCGGACAACTCCAAAAGTTCGGTATCGGTCATGTTTTTTCCCCTTTCTGCCCCGCGCTTTGCGGGGCTGTACACTCTATATGGCGCGCAGCCGGGCGTTTTGCAACTGAATAATATAAAGAATATTTATTCACAATCCGAGGCTTCGCGCGGCTTCGGCGGCCTTCTTCTTGTCACGCTGCGCAAGCTGCAGGAGGACGTACCGCGCCGTCTCCGGCGATCCGTTCTTGGCAAGGTCGGAGGCCATGCCGATGATGCCCTCGTCCGGCAGGAGACGGATCAGCGCCGAAAGGTTGTCGGCTTCTTCCTCTCTCTTTTTCTGCAGAGTTTCCAATACATCATTCATATAAGGCGCCGGCTCGACGCTCTCAATATAGCCGCCGGGCGTGTAGCTCTGAAGACGGTTCGCAAATTCGACGATCTTCGCGCCTTCCTGCTTGTTCTCCTCCGTTGCCCCCTGCCCGAACTGCCCGCGCTCCATCAGGTGACGGCCAAAGGCGCGGATGTGCTCGCACAGGCCGCCGTCCCCGTCTCCGAGGTCGTAGCGGCCGCCGCCGTAGACCGTTTCGCCGTTCTCCTCGATGGAAAATTTCGTTTTGTCGTATCCTTCATTCTCGGCGTGCCTCTGCTCGTCAAACGTCTTGAGAATGATCTCAGCGGCGGCGACGGAAAGCACCAGCTCGTCATCCTTCCAGCCGTAGAACGCGGGGTGCTCGCTCCAATGGATGCGCACGACCGGCTGGCCCTCCTCAATGGGATGCTCGGCGGCGGTCTGCTCGATGAAGCGGCGGCCGTTGTTCTGTTCGTTCAGCGCCTTTTCCCGGCGCTGAAGCTCTTCCTCGTGCTCTTTTTCGCGGCGGGCGTTCTCTTCGGCAAGGCGGAGAGCGTGGCACGCTTCCACGTCGGCGGCGGTCGGCTGGCCGGGATCTTCGGCGGCGTTGAAGTCGGCGAGCTCCCGCTGCCAGCGGGCAACGTTGGCCTTGCGCGCGTCGATATAACCGGCCCACGGCTCGCGGCCCATGCCGGCGATCTCTTTGCTCACGCGCTCGATGCTCTCGGCGTTGCCGCGTGTGTTCGCCTTCATCGCCGCATAGCGGGCGAATTTGTAGAGGGGATGATCGGGGAAAAGCGTGGCGCGGTCGTGCTCGAAATAATCGGTGTAGCTGTCGCTGTCGTTCTCTACGGGGAAAATGTCGCGCGGGAGGTCGTCGTAGCCCTTCGCGTAGATCGTGACGCACTCGGCGCCGTCGTGGCGGTTGTCCAGGGAATAGCAGCAGCGGGTGAGCTTGCGCTCGCCGTTGACGCGCAGGCCGTTGTAGTAGAAGCGGATGGACTCGGTTTTATTCTGTGTCATGGTAGTGACCTCCTTTTGCTTTATGCTGTATATGCCGTCCAGGCGGGCATTTTGCAACCGGAAAAACAAATTTTTTGCGATGTTCCCGCGTTTTTTTCTATAGATTTTTGTGAATATATATTATAGATAAAATGAATATCCCACCGGGGCCGGGCGGCTTTGCGATCTGCTTTTTATTGTACGGCGCGGGGGCAAGGGGGTTTTTCGTAAAAAAATACGCTCCCGGCTCTCGCCGGGGGCGTTTCTTCTGTTGGCGTTTATTTGCCGGTCTCTACACGAACGACAGCCGCAAGCGTGCCCGGATGCGTGGAAACGACGGTCAGGCCGTTCTCCGCGCAGAACCGCAGCAGGCGGTTGTATTGCGCGCGGTGGTTGCCGTGGAAGGTCACTTCTTCGGTCTTCGCTCCGTCGAAAAAACCGACGGAGGCGAGGCCGGCGTTGTTGCGTTTGTTGTGGTCGTTGAGCTCCTGCTCGACGAAGTTCTTGAGAATGTCGTTATTCATGATATGCGCCTCCTTACGCTGCGGCGGAGAGCTCCGCCATTTTTCCGGTCAGGGCCGCCGCGCCTGCTTCGCACAGGGCGCGGATGTCGTCTGCGGTGATCTTGTGCGTGATCTTCTCCACCGCCGAAAACATGCATTTACTCATGTCCGGGCGGTCAATGTCCACCCAATGGCCGAGGCCGTGGGAGACATAAACGCCGGGGGTCTGCGCCGGGTAGTAGCGGGAGGCGTTGACGCTGATCCGCACGCCGTCATATGCCTGGTAGCCTCTCCATTTTTTGTCAATGTAGATGCGGCCCTGGATGTATCCGCCGTCCTCCATGGGGATCTGCAGCTCGGCGGCTTTCTCGCCGCACATGACCAGATGGTAACGGCTGAGCGTCCAGCCGTTGCCCATGCGGGCGCTGCTCTTTTCGATGCTTTCGCGGGTGATCTTCATTTTTTGCTTTCTCCTTTCGCGTTTCCGTTTTGCTTTTATACCCTATATGCCAGGCATAGGCGCGTTTTGCAACCAAACGCAAAAAAATAATTTCCCCCCGGAGGCGGCGGCTTCCGGGGGGATTTTTTGCAGCGTTCCGGCGGGCGTTTCTGTGGTTCTCTGGGGCCTTTGTGCAGATCTCCGTGGGCGGCTTTGCAGAGCTTCAGGCGTGAGCCGGGGCGGGGCGCGTCGATCGTTTGGTCTGGAGCGGCTGCGCGTATGGCCGCCATCTTGCGGCATGTGCTCGCCGATCTTGACAGGCTCGCCGCACCAACCGGGCGGCATGCCGGAGGGGGCCGCCTAAGCTCGGCTTTTTCTGCCGGAATCACGCAAAAAGAAATGTCCCGTTTTTCTTATAACATTCATTCCAGAACGCGGCGGTTTCCTCGGCCTGTTTTTTGCTGGGGAAAGCGTTGGCCGCCTTAAGGCCGCCGATAGCGGACAGGGCGGAAAAAATGTTGCTGTTTGAATCGATCCGCAGCACGTCGGCGTAATAGCCGGGGCAATACTCTTTGTTTTTCCGCTCCAAAAACGTCGTGCTGTTTTTGTCCTGTTCGGCCGTGTAGGCGATGTAAACGTAGCTCCGCATGTCAATTCCTTTCTGCCCTCGTGACCTCCGGGGCGGGATATGTTTTTCCGTCTTGCGGCCATAGCCGCCGGGTGCGTGTGTTGGTGCGCGATTGTGCGGCATGGCGTCGCCGGGCAAATTCGGCGGTTCTTCGCGCTCGCCCGGCCCCCGCGAAATTCGGGCGGCTCCTGCGCTCGCCCGGCCCCGTGAAATCGGTTTTCTTTTCGCGTGAGCGCGGGGGGCGGCGCGGCTTGGCTGGGGCCGGCGGCCTCCGGCGGCTCTGGGCGCGGGCCCGGCGGGGGC
>ERZ1034984.201-NODE-201-length-66306-cov-95.529003_pt1 | contig 66306 bp, 96 predicted proteins | sample MGYA00520589_ERZ1034984 | MGnify/ENA primary metagenome ERZ1034984 (study PRJEB33766, sample SAMN09781790) | gut metagenome | biome: gut microbiome | host: Homo sapiens | place: Madagascar | study: EMG produced TPA metagenomics assembly of the PRJNA485056 data...
AGCTGGCAGAAGCACCCAGCGCCACCAAGATTTCCGCAGCCGGGTACAGCTACGCTATGAACAAGGCGGGGCTGTCCGCCATTGTACCCACCACGGAGGACCCCAAGGCGGGCATCGCTCAAATCTCCCTGCAGATCGAAGGGAAGTTCGCGGAGTGCGTATACCGGGGCTACGAACGGATGATGGCTGCCATTATGGACAAGCTGAACCTGAAATATTCGTGGCGGTTTGAGCTATTCGGAGAAATCGCAACGGATGATGATTTGCGTGAAAGCCTGCGAAAAGATATGACCCTTGGGATTCTATCCGCCTCTGCGAAATACATGGCGTTATACGATATGTCACTATTGGATGATTTGTCATTGAGCAATGCAATCATTGCATCTGGCATTATGGAGAAAAGAATTCCGCTTGCGTCTACCTATACCGGCGGTGGAGATGCAAATAAAACCCAAGGGGGAGAGGTAAAAAGAATTATGAACCCCGGCGGCAGGCCAACATCTGGCGGTAAAGCAACAAGCGAAGGACAGGAGGCCGACTTAGATACTTACGGGGAATAACATAGTTGTCAGCATGGGGATAGGGTAGCTCCCGAAAAGCGGTTGCCTTGCCGCCTTCCCCGGCTCACAAAAAGGCAAATTACGAAAGGCGGTAATTGAATGTGAGCACTGCTATGGATCTGACTGGCAAACGCTTTGGAAAACTAACTGTTATTTGCAGAGGACCGGATCGTATAAATAAAAGTGGGAAAAGCGCCCGATGGAAATGCCTCTGCGAATGTGGGGGAGAAACACTTGTTGAGGGGCGTCACCTAAAAAATGGGCACACAAAATCGTGCGGGTGTGAAAAGCAAATATGTGCGCAAAAAATGGGGAAACAGCAAGCGCGACACAATCGATATCCTACAAGGATATATCACATTTGGAACGGGTTAAAAATGCGTTGTCAAAACAAAAATAATGTCAGATTTTCTGCTTATGGCGGAAGAGGCATTGCGGTCTGCGAAGAATGGCAGAACAGTTTCGAAACGTTCCGGGATTGGGCGCTTGCCAACGGCTACCGGGACGATTTGAGCATAGACCGCATCGACGTGAATGGTGACTACTGCCCGGAGAATTGCCGGTGGGCTACGATTGTAGAGCAAAACAACAATAAGAGGAATAACCGTTTTATCACATTATGCGGAGACACAAAAACGGTTGCCGAATGGTCAAGAGCAGTAGGAATTGCAAGCGGAACAATCCTTGCGAGATTGCGAAAAGGGTGGGGAGAATACGAAGCAGTTTTCACGCCTTTATTGCATTGACACCTACGGCGGATAGGCCGCCGGAAAATAAAATAAGCACCCCGCTCTAAGCGGTGAGCGGGAGGAGCAAAGCGTTGCTGACACCGGAATGACCGGCGTGGGCAGCGCTTTTTTCAACATGAGAGGAGGAAACCACATGGCAAAGCTGCGGGAAATTTACCATTACGAAAATCCCCGCTTTTCCCCGCTGCGGGACGCGGCGAGGCGGGCTACGGCGGCATACCAGAACGCCGCGCGGGGTCTGGACACGCTGAAAGAGTGGGTTCTGGTGGAGTTTGGACTGGTACACACGGCGGATGCCATCCACCGTCTGGCCCACGAACAGCCCAAGCGGTTTGACGTGATCGGAGACATTCTCCACCAGCGGCACCTCATGCAGGAATACCCGGAGACCCCGGAATACCGGGAGCGCCCGGAGGACATGGACGGCGTATTCGGTGAGGTGATCCGGCTGTTGGAGGACATTGAGGACGCCTTGCGGGACTGCGTGGGTGTCAGCGAAAAAGTTGGGCTGTATCCTCTGGCAAGGGAATTTGAAAACCTTCAGATGGAGAACAGCAAAAGCTACGAGACCATGCTCTACGCATGGCAGATGTATGACAAGACCGACGGCAGCGCCACCAGCTATGACAACTGGGTGGAAAAGCTGTTTGACGGAGAGGAGGCGTGACCATGCCGTTTCGGACGAGAGGGACCCCGCCGGAGCACGTAAAAATGTCCGGCGAGCTGCGGGTCATGCAGCGGCTCAATAAATACGAGTTCGGCGTGGAGCTGTGGGTCATGCGCTCCGGGCTGAATGAGAATCATTGGGATTACCGCAATATGCGGGAGCACTACCTGACGTTTGTGGGCCAGCCCATCCTGTGTGCCTATGTGGGCCGCAAGGTGGGGGACGGACACAACATGAGAGAAGTGAGGGACCCCTACACCGGCGAGAAGGGCTACACGTTCATGGACGGAACGGCGGAGCGCATTGTAGGGACCCTATCCGACGATCCCAAGGACTTTTCCATCGTGGAAGAGGGCGGGAACGAGTGGATCAGGGCAAAGGGCCGGTTATTCCAGTTTTACGCACCGGAATTGGTGGAAAAGATCGTGCGGACAGGGCGCATGGATGTTTCCGCCGAAACCGATACGAAAAAATCCCACATGGACGGCAAGAACGAGATCATTACGGATTGGGCAGGTCTTGGCGTAACCGTACTGGGAGACGATGTGCCGCCGGCAATTCCGGGGGCGCGGATCAAGGCGCTGAGTGCCATGCAGGAAGAGTTTAAGACATTGAAACTGCGGGCGGCGTCTCTGGACCCCGGAAAGGGAAGCAACGAAACGAACAAGAGAAAAGGAGTGAACATCATGAGCAAGAAGGCAATGGAGGCCATGTCCGAAAAGTTCAAGGGCTACCGCGTGGTCGCTCTGAGCGAGGACGGGATGCACGTTGGCCTCGTGGACTCTGCCGGCAGCGCTTATACCTACGCCTTTAACGCGGAGGATAACGGCGCCGTGGTGGAGAGCCGCATCAAGCCCGCTTACCTCACGGCAGCCTTCCCCTTTGGCGAAGGGGCGGAGGCCACGGTAGAGGTGAGCGACATCGTGGACTATGCCTGCGCCGCAAAGGGACAGCAGGCGGAGGACGTGAAGGCACTGCAGGCACGTCTGGACGCGGCGGAGGAGAAGATCCGCACCATGGAGGCCGCCGAGCATGAGCGCCGGGTCGAAGCCGTGAAGGAAGCCGTGAACGGCGCCTTGGAGGACATCCGGGCTTGCGCCGTGGAGGGCGACGCCGACATGAGCGAGACCGCCAAGGGCCTGTGTGACCGGGCAGAAGAGTTCGCAGCCATGGAGACTGACGGAAAGTTCTGCGGCGCAGACCGCGCCGTGCTGGACCTGATGGCCGCACACGGCAAGGCACAGACCGAAAAGCGCAAGAAGGAAATGGCCGCCAAGCAGCATTCCTTCGCATGGAACAACCCCAAGACCAACGGCGGCGAGGGCGGCGGCATCGCGGAGATGCTGAGCCACATGAACGGCTGAGAAACGAGAGGAGAGTGACAACAATGGCATACATTGAAAAGACTGCGTTTTGGCCCCGCGTGACCAACCGCGTATTCGACGAGACTCTGAACATCACCGGCAAGTTCCAGAACGGCGAGAATCAGGAGGAGCTGTGCTCCGCCGGTTTCCTGTGCGTGAAGGATGAGCTGATGGACTGCGAGGGCTATGTGGGCGTTGGTCCCACCGGTTCCACCGTGACCATCAAGAACAGCAACAGCTGGAACATGAAGGCCACCGGAGCCGCCGTGAAGAGCGAGGGCGACGGCATTTACGCCTGCAACCCCTATGACGTGAACATGGTTCAGGACCCCGCGACCGGCAACCTCTACAAGGTTGGCGCAAACACGCTGGGCCTGCCCGCGCCCAAGGGTTATCCCGTCACCTTCACCAAGATCGTGTTCGACGGGAACAAGATCTACCGCTTCGGCATCGGCAACGTGTCCACCGCTCTGGGGGCCAACAAGTTCCTGACCATTGCCAACGGTCTGCTGGTGCCCGCCAACGCTGCTCCCACCGACGTGGGGACTCCGTACTTCAAGGTTCTGCCCACCGGCGGCACCTTTACCGAGGGCGCACAGAGCGCATTTGAGTTCGTGGACGTGCTGGCCTGCAAGGTTGACGCGGCTGCGGGCTGAGAAACGAGAGGAGAGTGACAACAATGGCAATCAAACTGAACAGCATCAATCCTGATGTATATGACAGCGCAGCCAAGGAGTTCAGCAACGCGGAACGTGAACGGGCCTTCATCGTGACCTGCGGCCGTCTGCTGATGCGTGAGCGTCTGGGCCGGGATGAGCGCGCCCTGCGCGTGATGACCAAGCAGCCCGACGATTTCACCGCTATGCTGGCGGACGGCGAGGGGCAGAACAGTTACAGCATGACCAACCGCAACCTTCAGAAGAATTTGCTGCTTTTCTGCGCCAAGCGGGTGTGCGCCCTGAGTGGGGAAATCCCCCCCGCTGATCTGGACGAGTTCCGCCGCAACCAGCGCAAGTTCATGAGCGACAGCCTGTACCTCAAGACTCTGGCCGGTATCGCCACCGAGATCGTGACCCCCATGCTGCCCACCGTCATGAGTTCCGGGCTGGGCTGGCTGGCTGAGATGACCACCGTGCCCATCGGCCAGACCAAGGAGCTGGACATCATGTCCAATGACATCTTCCTCTTTGAGGATGACAGCTGGGGCGCTTCCCGCTCCAAGCCCGCCAACACCCTCTACAACAAGAGCGTGACCCTGAATCCCCGTCTGCGCACCGCGCGGGTGAGCGTGAAGTGGTATCAGCTGGTGGGCAACGATGCCGACATGGGCCGGTTCTTCAACGCTCTGGCCGCCGGTATGTACTCCAAGATCACCGCTCTGTGGATCAGCACCCTGACCAAGATGACCGCCAACACCGCCTATGTGCCCAACAACATGACCTTTACCAACACCTCCGCAAACTGGGTCACCGCCGGTGAGCGGGTGAGCGTTGTGAACGGGACCCGCTACCGGAATGTGATGGCCATTGGCCGTCCCTCCGCGCTGACCAAGGCGCTGCCCAGCGGCGTGGTGAACGCCTCCTCCGTGAATCTGGACGCCGCCCTGTCCACCCTGCTGGGTCTGGACTGGACCCGGTACGGCTTCCTGGGCGAGTACATGGGGATCAACCTCATGCCCATCGACACCGCCATTGTTCCCGGCACCCAGAACACCACCGTGACCGACATCGTGCCCGCCGACAAGATTTGGCTGACCGCCGTGGGCGGTTACAAGCCTGTGTTCATCGGCGTGGAAGAGGGCACGCCCATTCAGTTGGAACTGACCCCCGACCAGACCGCAGACATGAGCATCGACGTAGTGGTTTCTATGTCTATCGATTGTGTGCCGGTCCCCGCCAATAAAATGGCCGTCATTAACGCGTAAGGCCCAAAGCGGGAGGGAGGACCCCCTCTCTCCCGCAGATACGGCGCGAAGCCTGCATGAGGGTAGAGCGCAACGAAAAACGAAGCATCTTTTATCTGAAAGGAGCGGACAGAGATGGCAAAGGAAAAGAGGACCGCCGCAGAGGTGGCGGCTGACATTGCGGCGCAGGAATTGGAGGAGACCGCCGCGCCGCTGCGGGTCAAGGCCGAGGAGGTGACCGCAGTAGGGGCGGATGGAAGTGAAACGCCGCTGACGGAGCTGGAACCGGGGCTGAAGGGCGAGACTGTGGAGGTCCCGCAGGAGGCTGAGGCAAAGGCGCCGGAGCGGATGTATACAGCCGCAGAGGTGCAAGACATTGCAGCAAAGGCGGCGGCGGAAGCCGTTGCAAAGGCCATGGCGGAGGTTAAGCCGCAGGTGGTACAGGTGATGGCGGACACTGAAAAGGTGACGCTCCGCTGGTGCGCTCCCGTGGCAGACGACAATCTGGCTGTATTCGGCCCCAACGGGATGTACGGCACCGTGACCGGGAAGAACGGCACTGTGATGGTGCCCAAGAGCGAGTGGAGCCGGTTCTATGACGAGACGGCAAGACGGCTCATTGAGCGGCGCTGGCTGGTGGTGCTCTCCGGCATGACGGATGACGAGCGGGCGGTGTATCACTGCGCGTACCGCAAGGGCGAGGTGCTGGACGAGACAGCCTTCCGCTGCGCCGTGACCATGGGGGACAAGCTGCTGGACATCTTCGACGATCTCTGCACGGAGCATCAGGAGATGGTGGCCAAGGCTTACTATGACGCATGGGAGCGGGGCGAGGTCGGCGCTGACAGCCGGGACCTGCTGAAGAAGCTGAACGCAAAGAACAAGGCCCGGTATGCCGGAGAACCCAAGGAGGACCCCCGGCGGAAGGGAATGTTCCGCCCGGTGCTGGACGCGCTGAACAGCGCAGAGGCAGAGGAAGATAACTAAAGGTCAAAAGGAGGAATTGAGCATGGACATTTCCAGTTTGGGCATTGCGGGCGTGGCGGTCATTACGGTGATCTGCTATCTGATCGGACAGGCGGTAAAAGCCACCGCCATTGAAAACAAATGGATCCCCATTATCGTGGGAGCTTCCGGCGGCGTGCTGGGTGTTGTGGGCATGATGGTCATGGCAGATTTTCCTGCCACAGACTATCTTACCGCCATTGCCGTGGGCATTGTGAGCGGTTTGGCGGCGGTTGGCGTCAACCAAATCGGAAAGCAAATGGTACAGTAATTTTTGCAGCGGGGGAGGCGAAAAACCATGGTCGATACGTTTGAGTGCGCACAAGCGCAGATTTATTACAACACCGGGAAGCTGTCCCCCGCTCAAATCAAGGGGAAAACCGGCTGCACCCACATCATCAACGGCTATCTGTTTAACGGCAAGTTTCAGCCGGTGGGGTGGACGGTGATCGACGGCAAAGTGATCAGCCGGGACGGATATCAGGACTGGGGCGTGTCCATCGGTTCTGATGGGGCGCCCAAGATGCTGACGGGGCGGGCCGTGAGTTTTTTGTCCGGTATCCCCATCCTCAAAAGCGGGGCGAAGCTGTACCGGGAATTGACGCCGGACGTGGCCCGGTCCGCCGCAAGAACGGCGGTGGGCTGGCTGGCAAACGGCAAGGTCTGCCTCTGGTGCGACAAGGCCAGTCTGACCCGTGAGCAGCTCCAGAACAAGCTGCTGGGTCTGGGCGTGGTGGACGCGCTGATGATGGATGGCGGCGGCTCCACACAGGGCATTTTTCCCAAGGGGAAGGTCACAAGCTCCCGGAAGGTGCCCACGCTGCTGCTTTTCTGGGAACGGAAGGCAGCGACCGCAAACCCTACCCCGGCCCCAACCAAACCGGAGGATCCGGCGTTGGCGTGGGGCAAGGAACACGGTTTGCTGACGGACAGCAACGCGGAGAAAGCGGTGACGCGGGCGGAGCTGGTGCGGGCGCTGTACAAGCTGAAAGGGGAATAGGAATGGATGTAAAAGTCTACTCGCTGGCGGCAGACGGGGACAAAAACCTGACTCCGCATTTTAAGGTAAAAGAGTTTGCCTGTCACGACAAATCCGACGTGGTGCTGATCCACCCGCAGCTCCCATGGGACCTGGAAGCGATCCGGCATCAGGCCAATCAGGAACACGGGAAAGGGAAAGACATTCCGCTTATTATCAACAGCGGATACCGCACGGTAGCCTACAACGGGAAACAGGAGGGCGCAAGCAGCCACAGCCAGCATTGCTATGGTTACGCGGCAGACATCCATATGCCGGGAGTATCCGTTAAGGATCTGCACCGGTATGCGCGGAACGTATCCCCCAACCATGGGGGCGTGGGCGTGTACAGCAGTTTTCTGCATTTTGACAAGCGGGAAGCAAAAGCGGACTGGAACGGCTGAGCGTTCGGAAGAAAGGGGGGGGAACGAAGCAATGGCGATGCAGGGAGACTCCTATTTAATACCCATTGTGGTGCGGCAGGGAAACGTTTTGGTCGAGCCGCAGATGGTGGAACTCCTGGTGCTGAAGATCGGCGGCATTGCAAAGTTCTACCCCGGCGGTGGACTGACTTACGAAGAAGGGCAGTGGTATTTCCCACTCTCTCAGGAGCAAAGTCTGCGTCTGCCGGACCGTCCTGTTGAGACCGGCGGACGGATGAAGCTGCTCCATGAGGATGTGGTGGGATTTCGGGGACCGGATGTGAACATCCGCAAGGCCATTGTGGAAGGGGTGATCTGATGGCGAACAAGCGCTCCACCCTGACGCCGGAAACCTGCTTTAAGCCCATGGTGATGGACATTCAGGACGTAGTTCTGAACGTTCCGGGCGGAGAGGAACCGGTGTATCAGGAAAAGACGGTCACGCCGTCCGACACACAGCAGATCGTGACCCCGGACGCCGGTTACGCGGCGCTGTCAAGGGTGACCGTGGAAGCAATTCCCGGCGGCGGGGGCGGCGATCTATCCGCCATTGACGTGTACATTGCGGATTTTACGTCCGATTCGGACTTAATTGTAACGGCGGGCGCTGTGGATAAATACGCCCGCATCGTGGTGGCGTAAGGAGGTAGACATGGCAAGACCAATCAGTGAAATTGCTTTGACCGAAGTCCTCCACTACGAGGAAACCATCAACGGTAAGACGCAGACCGTTGCCTACTGGCCCATTCGCAAGGATGCGGACGGCGTGGTGCTCCTGCGGAAAAATGTGCTGGACGAGCCGCGCAAGATGAACGCAACCAATGAAGCAACGTACATCGGTAGCCTGATGGACACATGGCTGAACGATACAACATCTGGCTATCTCTCGTATTTTGACGAGAAAATGCGGGCTTGCATCATCCCATCAAGCATCAAGATCAAGCCGTACAACTCTGACATCGTAACCGAGATCGCGCGGCAAGTGTATCTGCTCAACAAGGACGAGGTAACGACCGGCGGCGTGGAGGGCGAGAGCATCCTGCCGATGCTCAAGGTGCATAGCGGGCAGACAGGTGATAGCAACGCACGGATAGCGGTCAATAGTACCGGAAACAAGGCTTTCTGGTGGCTGCTTTCGGCTTACTCTGCCCAGCAGTTTTGGATTGTGACCAATGAAGGCTATACTGTCGCGATCAATGCGACCAGCACGTATGCGCCCCGCCCCGTATTTAAGGTGGCGAACAATACGCTGGTCTCTGACAAAACGGCGGATATCATCTACATCCTGCCCGATGCCAGCAAGCCCTACCGGGAATTGAGTTTCACGGCGTTTCTGGGCGGCGCAACAAATCGCCCCAAACGGGCAAAGGTGCAGGTGAGTATTACCGGCGCAAGTGCGCAAACCATCCAGATCAGCAACAACGCAAAGGATTCCAACCCCGCGTGGGTGCCGTGCGAGCCGGATCAGGTGGTGGAGCTGCCCAACGCCGCGAAAACCACGGATCTATGGGAGCTGGGCGTGAAAATTTTCGCCCAAGGCGAAGGCAGGGTTACGTGCGGGGAACCGGTGGCGATTGTGGAAACGGAAAAATGAGAAAAGAAGCCGCAAAGGAGGGCTTAAAGGTATGAACATCAGACAGGATAAACTTTTTTTGGATGAGGCTTCCGCAGCGGCTGAGAGCAAAGCGGCGCTGCTGGAAAATGAAAGCGTTCTGACGCTGGAAGTGACCGGAACGGCCACGGAATTTACGCTGAAGGTGATGGGCAGGGCGGCGGACGGACAGGAACAGTGGGTCCCCCTTGCCGCCATCAACCTGACAAACTTTTCCGTTTCCGACGCCATTTCCAAGACCGGCATTTACTCCGCCGCGCTGGATGGGCTGCGGGGCGTGAAACTGGCGCTGGAAAGCGCTGCGGGCGGCACGGTCAGCGCATACGGAAGGATGGGTGAATAACAATGGCGACAGACATGATCGCAAGAGCATTGGCGGCAAAAGCCATGCGGGACGCGGCAGGCGCAAGTGAGAAAGAGCCGCTGATCGTTACCTTTACCGTCACAGATCCGACGACCCTGACGTGTACGGCAGATAAAACGTTAGAAGAAGTGGACGCCGCTTACAAACAGAAGATACCGGTTTACGGCAGTATAACCCTTGGAGATCAAAGCGGATTTCTTAGCTGCACATATTCGGGTGGCGGTTATTTGTTCAGCGGCCTTGCGAATGTGGCTGACACCGCTATGGGAGTTGTTTACAACGAAGAAGTCTGTGCGGCGATGCTGAACTCACTGCTTGTGGCCGAGGTTTCGCTTGTGTCGCCCTCCAACACCGTATTTGATGCGGGGAATAGGATCATCCGCGAGGTTAAAGACCCGGAACAAGCGAATGACGCCGCCACGAAAGGCTATGCTGACAGTATTCTGACCGCTGGCAACAGTGATTCCGTGGTCATCAAATCGTCCACACCCAATTCCACCAAAAAATTCCGCATCACGGTGGACGACGCCGGGGCGATCACCGCAACGGAAGTGGTCTGACAGCAAGGAGGGGAACCATGGGAACGAGTTGGAGCGAGATCATTTCCGATCACGCCATGGTCTTTATTGACGATGTGCGGCTGACGGATCAGGCGGCGGAAAGCCCGGCCAGGTTTCTGCGGCGCATGAGCCTGTATATGAAAAACGCGATCCCGGTATTCAACCGTCCCCCTGAGATGGTGGCTTACCTGAAAGAGGGGCTGACGGAACCCGCCTACGGTGACAGCGCATGGGTCTCTACCTTGGAGAGCATTGCGAAAGAGACGAAGGTGGAGACGGGGATGACCGGCTACGAATTATTCTCCTGCGCACAGCGGGCGGAGCAGCCGGACGGGTCCGTACTCTTAGTACCGTATGGAGAGGCGGTGTATGACCCGGAGACCGGGACCGTGACCTTTCCGCCCCAGATGGACGCGGGATTGCAGTACGAAATGGACTTTTACACCGACGGAGCCTTTGCCCACGACCTGACGGCGGAGCAGAAGCGGCTGTTAGGCTTGTGCGTAGCCTCCGTATGGGACGAGCGGTTTTTCCGCAACTGGCTCGGCGACGCGCCCAAGGATCATGACCGGAGATTTAACCCGCCTAACGAGCCGCAGTACATGGAAAAGGGCAGCAAAAAGAAACTGCAAAACCGGGGGCTGTTGAATCAGGAATTGCGAAAGTATGAGCAGGACTGCCTGTACGCCACGGCGTTTCACCGGTCTACGCGGCAGATGGAGCTGATCTGAAAGGAGGGAGCCACATGGCGGACGCCAAGCACAGCATGAAAAACATCGGCCTTTTGAGCGGCGGGAACGGCAGGGCGACCAACGCTCCGGCTCAATACCGGGACCGGAAGCGGCAGTATTTTGCGGAGGCCACGGCCCGGTTTGTGGAGGAAATGGCTCCTTACGCCACGGACTTTGTGACGGCCCGGATGCAGGGCTTGGTTCCCGGAGACTTCTACCGGTGGAGCACGAAGCGCATCCGGTTCTCCGACACCACCAAGCAAGGCGTCAGCCTTACCCGAAAAACAGATGACCAGAAGGCGTTTCTGGTGGCGGACGCCGGGGTGGACTACATCCCGGAGGGAGCCAAGGTGGAGACCATGGGTTCTTACTGGCTGGTGACGAACCCCTCCAACCTGTCCAGCGCAATAGGGGCCGGAATCATGCGGCGGTGCAACGCCGTATGGCGGTTTCTGGACTGGTACGGGAACATCCGAGAAGAACCGATTCTTGTGGAAAAGTCACTGGCGCAGGCCACATCCAATGACTTTCAGGAAATGACCCTCATCATGCAGGGATATTTCAACATCATCTGCCAGCGGAACGCAAACACGGAGCAGCTGGACCAGAACAGCCGCCTGATCTTAGGGCGGCGGGCCTACCAGATCACGGGCTACTCCGACGTGACGCAGGAGTTCACCGGTGACGATGAGAGCACACACCTGCTGTATTTCAACGCCCGGATGCAGGAGCCGAACCACGAGATCGACGATCTGGAAGCGAAGGTGGCAGGGGGGAAGAACTTCTCCTGGGCGGTATTTGTCACCGGGGCGCCCCGCATGAGAGCGGGAGACACGGCGCGATTTACCGCCGCCTCTCAGCGAAACGGCAAAAACGTGGAAAACACGGAGGAACACCCCATCGGCTATGTATGGTGTTCCAGCGACCCCAACGTGGCCGCGGTGGACAGCAAGGGCGCGGTCACGGCGGTAGGCGAGGGCGCCTGCCAAATCACGGCGGTGCTGGACCAGAACCGGACCTACGGCGGGACCTTCGCCGTGACGGTGGAGGCATCGGAGGCAAAAACACCGGCGGTACGGTTTTTGAACGAGGTTCCCAAGTACATGGCCCCCTACGATGTGGAGACCTTGGAGGCGGCGCTGTTTATCGGCGGCGTTCGACAGGACGCGGCGGTGGAATGGACCTATGAGGGAGCCGCAGAGGGTTCTTACAGCGTGAGTGTAAAAGGAAACCAGTTGACAGTAAGGTGCTGGGGGAACAGCCTAAAGCCGCTGACGGTGACGGCCAGCTGCGAGGGCGAGAGCGTGAGCGCGGAGATCGAATTGGAGGGCTTGTGATGGCAGAGAAGTGTCCATACGCCTACAAGCGGCCCGGAACGGTGAGTTTGCTGTGCGAGATGCAGCCGGGGCAGAAATTCCCCATCTGCGGGCACCAGCATTTGTGCGGCGTGACCGGGCAATGGGAGAACACGCCGCAGGCGGCGGTGTGTCCCCTGCGGGGGATTGACCGTGAGAAATTCCAAAAAATCTGAAAGGAATGACGTATATGGAATGGAAAAAGCTGACGGAGGAAGGGCTGCTGGCAGCCAGAGACTATGTGCCCCTGATGGAAAAGGCGGCGTTTGCGGCGGAGTGCGCCGGACGGTGCTTTGATCGGATGGAGGTCCGGGTGGAGGGGGGACAGGTGCTCCCCTACTTCAAGGAGAACGTGGAGCGGCGGAGCCGATATCTCATGGGCGGCTTTGTGAAGCTGTATCTGGGAGAGGACTTTGAGCCGGTGGAAGGCGAAACCTACCTCATGTCTGCCGACGACTACGACCGCTGGGCCGGGGGCCACATCTTCAACCAGATTGACCGCATGAAGGGGAAGGGGCCGGAGCTGCGGGACAAGGCCTTTGACCTGCTGGCGGATTACCGGGATCTGGAAAAGATGCTGAAAACGGAGATTTACGGGATGCTGCAAGCCATGAACGATCCCGTGAGCCGGTTTCAGGATCTTGCGGCGCAGAGCATGACGCCGGAGGCGGTGCAAAAGACACTGGATGACCTGAAGGAGGCACGGAGCGCTTTTGACGCGGCCCTTGGGGAGCGAAAGGACGGCGCACAATGAACCCGGCCTTCCACAGCCCCACCTATCCCTATGAGCGGGTGATGCCATCGTTTCTGACCTTCTGTGGGGCGGAGGAGATCCCCCACAAGCTGTTGACCTATCTGATGGATCTGCCGCTGCCGGACGGCTACGAGCCGGTGGATGACAACACCCGGCCCCGTGTCCGGCTGATGAAATATCTATGGCATGACGGGGCCAAGCCGCTGGGAGAGCGGCTGCCCACGGCCAAGGAAAAGCAGAGCCTTCTTTTTGACGGGAACGAGCCTGTGGTAGACAGCAGCACCCAGCGCCGCAAGCACCCGAAAGGGTATCGCCTTTACGCCCAGAAGTTCTGGGGAGAAGCCCAGACGGAGGCGAAAAGCATGATCAAGTGCTATCTGGGCCGCATTTTTGCACAGACGCCCTTTGACGCACGGATCGGGATCACGTTTGTGATCGCCTGCAACGTGAATCAGGAGACCACCACGAAAACGGAGGCGTATTCCAGAGCCTACGATATGGAGCAGTGCATCATCGAGGCGCTGAACGGGGTGAACATAGCGGGGATCGGCGTGTGCGATTTTTCCCGTGCCGCACACGCGGACAACGGAAGCCGCCCGGTCTATGACCAGACAGGCACGGTGATGGGCCGGGAACTGAAAATGAGCATCCATTGGGCGGAAAGCGAAGCCGCCATGGGGGACACTATTGAGGACTACTAAAATCACAACGGGAGGACAGCCACCATGACCATGGAAGAAGCAGCCGTAAAAATAGAGGGTCACGAGCACGAGATCAAATCCCTGAAACATCGCATGGACGATGTGGAGCGGGATCAGCAGGCGCTGATCAAGCTGACTGCCAGCGTAGAGGTAATGGCGACCAAGCAGGAAGAGATGGGGACAAAGGTAAGCCGGATCGATGAAAAGATGACGGAGATGGAAGGGAAGTCCGCCAAACGGTGGGACAGCCTCGTGGACAAGGTGATCTGGCTGATCGCCGGGGCCTGTATTGTGGCGCTGTTTGCCAGCGCGGGCATTACCATTTAATTTCAGATATTGGAGAGGATGAATTAAAAGGATGGAACTCTCAAGGAATATCAAGCGGGCGGCGGACCGCTACGAACCCGTAGAAACCGCCGGACTGACCCTATGGCCCATCCGGGTCTGTGAGCAGGAGGAATTTGAACGGGCGAGACCGGCCATTGACGTGATCCAGCAGGCGCTCCCTGTGCGCTATGCGGTCATGCCTCTGCTGACAGCCTATTGGGTCATGGATCTGGAAAGCATGGAGCGGGGGGAAGAACCGGTGGGCCTTTTCAACCGGGCGCTGGCGTTTCTGGCGCTGGCGCTGCGGCTGGGGGAGGGCCGGACTATTTCGGACCGCGTGCAACTGTTCCATGTGAAACTTTCCCCTGAAAATGTAATGGATTTAAAGGGGATCTACTTTACATGGAACGGCGAGGAAGAAATCACCATTACCCCGGTACAATTTCAGCGACTCAGGACCATTCTGGCCTATCAGAACGGCATTGAGTTGACGGATGAGGACGCCAACCCGGACCTGTTGGAAGCGGAGGCGGAGCTGGCCCGGAGAAACGGGCCGAAGCTGCGACGGGACCCAGCCGGTCTGCTTTCCTCCATCGCCCTGTTTACCGGATGCGAGGAAACGGAGATGGACGAATGGCCTATTTTAAAGCTGAAACGGCGTCAGGAAGCCATCCAGCGGGCGGCAGATTATCTGATCTGCGGTATTTCGGAGGGCAACGGCGTGAAGTGGAAGGGCGGGAACCCTGTACCCCACCTTTTCTATGACCGGGAGCGGGACGACGCGGGAGACATGACCCCGCTGAGCCAATTTACCAACAACACAAAACAAAGTTAAAAAGGAGCGTGAACAGACATGATCACTTTTACCGACAAGAGACTGTACGCCAAGGGCATTTGCTCCGCACAACTTCAGGACCCCGCCACCGGTGAAGTTCTGAGCCAAAGCGACAAGTTTACCACCGGCAACATTCAGTTCTCCGCAACCACCGACCCCCTGCGGGCGGGCCTTGGCAACGGGATCGCCACCATTATTGCCAGCGACAGCGATACGCAGGTGAACTTCACCCGCGCGGACTTCGACATGATGACCAAGATGATGGCTGTGGGGGGCACCGTGAACTACAACGCCGTTTCTCCCGTCTGCCAGACGGTGGAGGCCACGGGCAATTCCCTGAAGGCCGATGTGAGCAAGCTGGTGCCGGTGGCCCAGTACGGCTATTCCAGCATCTTCTGCTACGTGCAGGAGGTGGGCGCTGCTTCCTCTTACTCTGTGGGCGGCGTTCCTTATCCCATCGACCCCTCCACCGGCGCCATTACCGGCTTCACCGCTGAGAGCGGCAAGAGCTACAAGGTGTGGTACTTCGCCAAGAAGCCCGCGGCTCAGGTGGGCGTGGTGCGGAGCGCCTTTAATGGCCGCATCGTCCACTTTACCGCGCAGATCGCCGTGTATCAGAACGTGTCCGGCAAAAACAAGGGCACCCGCTGGGGCTGGGCTTACCTGATCGTGCCCCGCCTGTATCTGAATCCCGAAGGGGCCAACACCACCGGCGACCAGTCCAACTACGATACCACCACCATCACCGGCCGCGCCATCAACGAGGACGCTGATGTGATCTCCGCCGAGTGCGACGCCTGCGGCGGCATGGGCACTTCCGCCTACATGGTGCTGGTTCCCGACGAGGAAAGCGACGAGGTGGCGGGGCTGGCTGTGATCGGCGGCGTGGTGAGCGTGGCTGCCAGTGGCACAGCGCCTGTGAACGCCAAAATGCTCATGAAGAACGGCGAACTGGTGACGCCTTCTCCCGCAAGCCTGCTGAAGTACACCGTGACCGCCGGAACTGCCACCGGGACCACGGTCTCCAGTGACGGCATTGTGACCGCCGGGAGCACCCAGGGCACCGGGAGCATCACCATCCAGTATCCCGCCGAGGGGGCGGCAAAGTTCACCACGCAGGCGGTCCTGGAAGTGACTTCCGCCTAAAAGCGAGAAAAAAGCGAGAAACGCGCCTTATCCTAAGCGTTGGATAGGATGAGCCGAGCGGGGCTGACTGCCGGGGAGACCCGGCGGTCGGCTCCGCTTTTTGACCCCCGGCGGACGGGAGGGCATGAGGAACTCATGCTTTGGCGTATGCTTGGGATCATTTTCGTAAGGTCACGAAAATGACGGAAAGGAGCGGGGATATGAGCGTCTTATCTGAATATTTGAATGTCATAGCAAGGCTGGAACGGGCCATAGACGAAAGCCTTGAAACGGATGTGGCGAACGCGGTCAAGGAGGAAATGTCCCAAAAGGTGCATGATGAGGTTTATGACGCTTACACACCGCTATACCCCGATTCCCGAAGAGGAGACCGAGGGGGGCTTTCCAGCGTGTTCAACTATGACAGCCGTGTAGAACCGGGGCATTTGCTGATCGTGGAGAACAACACACCAGCACAGCATCCAACGGAACTTCCCTTGACAGAAATCGTGGAAGAAGGTCTGGAAGAATACCGTATGCCGTTTGCCCGCCCTTTTGTGGAATTAACAGAAAAATCCGTCAACGCAGAAGATGCGTTGACGGAAGGGCTTCATCTTAGGGGGTTTTAGTTCGGGGCGCTCAAATCAAGGGTTCATCTGAAAATTGCTGAAGGATCTCCAAGGCTTCGGCAACCTCTGGGTCCATTTCGATTTCAACTTGCACGGAAGCGGTTTTTTGTGGAGCCTTCTCCGGCTGCATAGCCATGAGCTGCAAAGCGGCTTTCTGGCTGGCGTTGAAGCCAATGGCATCCCCGACTGCGGCACCAAAAGACATAGCATTCCAAAAGTCCATAATACAACTCCTTTCCTTTTATTACAGTATAGCGAATAAAAGCCAGGAAAACAAGGCCATTTCGATTGAAAGCAGGTGACAAAGTGGAGATTATTCAGATCAAGGTAGACGTAGCGGGGGCAAAGCAGTCACTTTCCCAGATCCAGCAGGTCGAAAAGGCTGTTGACAGTTTGGCGAAAAAAGGGAAAAAAGTAACCGTAGAGATCAACGCGAAGCCACTTAAAGATTTAAAAACTGAGGCCGAAGCAGCGGGGAACGCAGGAACCGTCGCCGCAAAGAAGATCAGCGACGGTATGGGAAGCATTGAAAAAAGTGCGACTGACGCGGGGAAAAGTCTGTCTCAACTGTTCTCGGAAATTACCAAATGGCAGATATTAAACGCTGCCGTGGCATCCACCATCCGCACCTTTACAAACGCGGTGGATACCATGCAGAAGGTAGATGACGAACTCGTTACCGTGCGAAAAGTAACGGGGGCATCTGCCGACGAACTCGCAAAGCTAAAAGAACGAGCATATGAAACGGCCTCCGCTTACGGAGAGGCGGCGGACGAATATCTCGGCTTTGTGTCCGGTTTTTCAAGGGCTGGCTATGGGAAGCAGGCCGCCGATTTGGCGGAGCTGGCCACCAAGACAAAACTGGTGGGCGACACCAACGCGGAAACGGCACAGCAATTCTTACTGTCCGTAGATGCGGCGTACAAGTACAAGGGCAACATTGAAGCATTGACCCATGTGCTGGACGGCGCCAACGAGATCGACAACAAGTACGCCACGTCAATTCAGGCCATTGCCGAGGGGCTTGGCAAGGTCGCTCCTACCGCCGCAATGGCAGGCGTTGGGGTAGACGAACTAACAGCGGCCCTTGGTACAATTACGGCAGTCACCCAGCGATCCGGCACGGAAGCCGCTACGGCCCTTAGAGCCATTTTCCTTAATATCTTAGGCGACACCACCACAGAAATCGAAGAGGGCGTTACATGGACCACCGGTGAAATCAAGGGGTTAATGGATGTCCTGAAGCAATTTGCACCAGAGGTGGTAAAAACTGCACAGGCAACCGGGCAGCTAATTGACCCCATGGAGGCCATCGGAGCACTGGCAAAAGCGGCAAAGGAGGATACAGTAACAGCCGCAAAAATATTCAGCATGATCAATGACATCGGCGGCAAGCTACGAACCACTCAACTGGTGTCTTTGATTGAAAACTGGGATATGTACCAGTCCATGTTGTCTGATTTTGGAAATGCGGCGGGGAGCGCGGATGAAGAGGTTTCTAACGCACTGGATAGCTGGACGAGAAAGACAAAGATCCTTCAAAACGAGTGGACTACGCTCATTGAGAACTTCTTAGATACGGAAACGGTCAAAACCATATTGGACGGGCTGCTCGTAGCCGTAGACGCACTGGATACCAATGTGGGACACGCGGCGATCACTGTCGGCGGCTTGGCCTTGGCCGTTCAGAGCGTAGCTGGTGCTGCAAGCGGATTGTCGAAATTAACAGGGTTTCTTGGTATTGGGGCAGCGAGCCCGTGGGTCTTGGGTGTTTTGGCAGCGGGAGCGGCAGTAACCGGCCTCGCATATGCCATTGACAAAGCAAATCCAAGTCTGGATGAGATCAACGCAAAGCTGAACGAGTCCACCAAACAGTTAGAGAAAAACGAGAACCGGCTGAAAGAAATCAACAAGCTCCCGTGGAATGAACGGACTAATGAGATTCTTTCGGAAAAGAAGGCGCTTGAACAGGAAAACGAAGAACTCAGAACGCAAATCGACCTCCAAAAAAAATTAGCGTGGGAAAATTTAAAAAAACAGGCAAATCAAGAGGTCACAGTTACCACGGGGCGGGAAGTCAAGAGCTGGCAGCTTGGGACGTCCTACGACACAATGGAAGAAGCGGTTGCGTCCATTCAGCGGATTTATGGGGAGGGGACCAAACTGTCGAAATGGTATATCGACAGTTTGGAAGAAGTGAATACGACTGTAAAAGCCAGCGGGGATTCACTGAACAATTACCTCCTAAAATCGCTTGAAGAATACAATGGCCTGATAAAAGAAAGCGGAGAGCTGAACGGTGCGCAGCTTATCGGCTACAATGGGACGCTGGACGCGCTGAGAAAACAGGCGGAGTTATATCAAGTTCTTAAAAATAGCGGTATAGCACTGACGGAATCTCAGCAAGCGGTACTGGATGCTGTTTTGGCGTTTCCGACTGCGGCAAGCGAAGCAGAGGCTGGGGCGGAGTATTTGGCAGAAGCCACAGAAAACGCCGGGGACGCTGCCGGAGCGGCGGCGGGGCAGTACAGTAGCCTTGTGACGCTGCTGGATGAGGTTTCCGCCCGGTACAGCATTCTGAAAACCGCACAGGAGGAAACGAACAAGACCGGCGTGATCTCCGCCGATACCCTTTTTAAAATTCTGGACCAGTACCCTGACCTTGTAGGGTATTTGGAGCAGACGGAAAAGGGCTATAAGCTAACTAAGGGTGCCCTGAAAGATTACATTACGGCACAGGAGGATGAGTGCCGCATTGCGGCGGCGGACGCCAAGACCGCAGCCGAGAGCGTTATCACACAGGAAATTCAAAAGGCCCTTGGCTATGACATGACCACGGAGGCCATTTATAACCAGATCAAGGCCATGCAGTCCCTCAGCGGAACAGCGGCAAACGATCAAATGTCAGGCTACCGGCGGACGCTCCAACTGAAGGGTGTGCCGGAGGACCAGATCAATGCCCTCATCAACGGTGTTTCGGACTTTGATGCCATGGAGCAGGCACAGGCGAGGCTTGCAGCCCTTGGCAATATCAGACTTGGCAGTTCCGGCAGTTCCAGCAAATCAAGTTCCTCTAAATCCACGAAGGATGAGGAGCTGGAGCGGCTGAAGGACATCGTATCCCTGCGGAAGTCGGAGCTTTCCCTCATGCAGGAGCGGGGAGACAGCACGGCGGACCAGATCGACAAGATGCGGCAGATCCAGGCGGCGCTCCACGCACAGGCGGAGTATATGCGGCGGATCGGGGCCAGTCAGGCGGACATCAACGCCCTGTCCGCGGAGCATTGGAAGATAACAAAGCAGATCAAGGAGCTGCAAGAGGATCTTTGGGACGAACTGGAAGATGCCGTTAACAAAAAGCTGGAAGAGGCGGAGGAAGCACGGGACAAGCAGACGGCCGCCATTGACAAGCAGATCGCGGCGCTGAAGGATGCCAAGCAAGCCGAGGACGAAGCCCTGAAGCTGGAACAGCTGAAGGCGGCGGTGCTGGAAAAGCAGAACGCCTTGCTGGAAGCACAGAAGGAACGGACGGTGCGGGTATTCAACGCCGCAACCGGACAGTGGGAGTGGGAAGCCAACGCCTCGTCCGTGAAATCCGCAGAGGACGCCTATGAAAAGGCCAAAGAGGACTTGGCGGAGTACGAGCGGGAGTTGGCCCTTCAGCGGGAAATTGACGAGCTGGAAGCCAAGAAAACCCTAATCGAAGAAACCTACAACACCCTGAAGGCCGAGTGGAAGCGGATCACGGACAGTCTGCAAAGCCCCACCCGGACGATCGGCGATATTCTCAGCGACATTGCCAAAAACGGGACGCCCAAAATGCGGGAGCAGGTGGAGGAGGTCAACAACCTGCTGGGCAAGCTGAACCAGTATATTGCGGGCACGGTGAACGGCGGGCAGGTCCCCGGTCAGCCGGGAGAGGTTCCCGGAACGGCAGGGGCAAACGGGACTACCGGCGGATACTATTTCGATTTCAACAAGAATCCCGGCGGCGGCTGGACGCAGGCCGAAATGGACGAGGGATTCAAAAACAGCGGTTCTTCTTCCTCTTCTTCCGGCTGGCAGTTGGCAGACGGAAGCTCCGCCAACCTGAACTATAAGGACACCACGCCGGTGGGGAACGGCACAAAGCTGCAATACAAAGGACCGGACATGAGCCGGGACCCGAAGCTGGCGGGGAAAACCGTTGAGAAAAACGGGTATGTGATCACTTATGACGAGAACGGCTACGCCAAGAGCGCCATCAATGTACATCAGGGCGCAGCCGGGTCAAAGCTGTCCGGCAAGTATGACAAGGTGGATGCGGACGGCAACAAGATGCACTACACGGGCTTCAACAAGGACATCGACTACTCGCTTGCCATCAAGCAGGCCAAGAAAGCCGGGCTGGGCGAAGGGGCGATCAAGCAGCTGGAAACGGAGCGGCAGAATAAGATCAACGCCTTATACGGCGGCAAGGACCCGGCCAAAAAGTACGATTCCGGCGGCGTTTTGAAAGGGCTGGGGGGCATCAAGGCCACCAGCCGGGATGAGATCGTGATCCCGCCGCTGCTGGCGGAGAAGATGCTGGAACCCAGTGCGGACAGCACGTTCCAGAAGCGCATGGGCGAGCTTGGCTGGCTGTACGGCGCGGCGGAGCGGGGAAGCGCAATGCCGGGCAAGACGGTGATGAGCCGGACCAGCTATGACCACTACGGAGACAGTTACAGTGTGAACGGCGTTCAGATCGGGGCGGAGGCGGCAAACCGCCTGACGATCGCGCAGGTCATGCAGGCATTGAACCACGGGGCCGGGAACTTGGGCCTCTACAAACATTAAGGGAGGCGGGCGCATGGCATTATTCCAACCCACGAATATTTATCCATCGTCCCTTGGGGAACTGGGAAACGGCACGGTGGATATCACAAAGCCGCTGGCGGTGAGCTGGCAGGTAAACGGCAACTCCGCCATGGCCGCTTTTTCCCTGACCATCTGCAAAAATGACACGGATTCCACGCAGGTATATACCACCGGGAAACTGACGGAGGGGTGTCCCTTCTACGGGACGGACTACGCCGGAAACACCGTATTATTCGCCTACACCATTCCGGCTGACGCACTGAGCGGGGCCGGGATGGTGAACGGACAGCAATACAAGCTCATTATCAGGCAGTGGTGGGGGGAGACGGACGCGGAAAGCGTGACCCAAAGGAGCGCGGCGGTGTTTCTGACCCGGACGGCTCCGGTACTGGCCGTGACCGCCATCCCCTCGCCGCTGACGGTGCGGAAGCACACCTTTACGGCCACCTATACGCAGGCGCAGGGCGACGCGCTGAACTGGGTGCGGTGGACGCTGCGGGCGGCGGACCGAAAAACCGTTCTCTATGACAGCGGACGCATTTACGGCACGGCGGAGCTGCTGATGGCGTATGACGGCCTGTTTTCGGGTACGGATTACGAGATCCGCTGTCAGGCGCAGACGGAGAACGGCGTACAGGCAGACACTGGCTGGGTGAGTTTTCAGGTGGACTACGCCACGCCCTCGCCCACCGGCGCTGTGGAGGTCTGCACAAGCCGGAAAAAGTCCGGTATCCGGGTGACATGGCCGGGGCTGTACGATGTGCCGGGAAGAACGGAGGGGGACGCAAGCATCCAGAACGGCAGAATGGAAGTGGGTGAGGGCGGACGGGTTATCTGGGACCAGGTGACAGGAAAGCCCATGAATTATCCACACCCCTGGAGCCTTGTGTGGTCGGGGCAGGTAGACGTAACCTTTGACAATCCCATCCTGACCATCGGGCTGGACGGCGGCAGCGCCGTTATAACACTTGGGAAATCCGGCGTTGTTGTTACCGTAGACGGAGAAGTTGTGTGGCAGCACGATCTTACATTTGGCACAGAACTTTTGCAGCTTCTCAGCTCCGATGAGTGGAAGATCGTGCTTGCCGGGAACAGGATCGTGATCGGTCGGGCAACAGCAGCGTGGAACGCCGTATATCCGTCAACGACTCTGTATCCCCGTCCAGGTCTCTATCCTGGCAAGCCCCTTTTTGGCGTGTGGCTAACTTATCGGCCTGACGTGGACATCCCTCTGAGCGGCCGCTTTCTCACATCCCTGACGCTGGGCGGCGTACAGTCCTGCGATTACCTGTGGGTGACGGGCGAAACCCTGACAAAAAGTATGGTGAACGACATCGTAAATCTTGATACAGACTGGAAACCGGGCGAATTTTCCGGGAATACGATGTTCCAAACGAATTTCGCCGGCGGCAGTTTGCAAGCGGGCAATATGCAATTTGCCAGCACGTTGACCGGCTTTGCCATTTACCGCTACCACGAGGGAGAAGATACGCTGGAGCTGGTGGCGCAGACCCCGGCTTCGCAACGGTCCCTCTGGGACTGCAAGGCGCTGTCTCAGGAGACGTACCGCTACTATATATTCGGTCTCATGCAGACGGAGGATGGCAAGGAACCCGTGGCCGCAAACGCACTGGTCTCCAAGGCGGTGACACCAATTTTCTGGGATTGGACGGTGTTGCGGTGCACGAAGGACGCAGGGGGCACTTACCACCCGGCGGAGATTTTCCGATTCAGCCTGAACGTGTCCAGCGGGGAGATCGGCAACAACAACAGCCCCGGCATCCTGGACAATTTCTCCCGCTATCCCACGGTGCAAAGTTCCCCCAGCAATTACTGCTCTGGGACGCTCTCAGCGGCCATAGGGCACGTTCTGGCAAGTGGGGAGTACAAGGATACCAACGCCGTGCGAAACGCCGTGTACGCCCTCTCAACCACGCAGGACGCCCTGTTTCTGAAAAACCGGAGGGGAGACCTGTGGCAGATCCGGGCAGGCGGGGCTATTTCCATGAGCACCATGGACGGGAGCTGCCAGCAGGTGCAGACGGTGACGCTGCCGTGGGTGGAGATCGGGTCTGTGGATCAGACACGGATCCTGATCGCACCGGACGATGCTCTATTTTCGTAGCTAAGGAGGCGAAGCGGATATGACTCAGGCGGAACGGATGAATGATTACCGCAAGATGCTGCGCGGGCCTTTTACCAAGCTGTGCCGCCTCCGGTTTTTACAGCCGGACGGCTCCACAGCCTTTGCGCTGGACAACAACCCAACAGGGCGCTTTGCCGGGGCGTTTATCGCGGACGGGAGCCTGTCCGTGAATCTGAACAACGGACAGCGGCGGACGGCCTCGGTGACGCTGGCAAATCTGGACGGCGCGTTTGATTACAACATCAACCGGGTGTGGTTCGGGAACCGGATCGCACTGGACGAGGGACTTGTGCTCAGCGACGGCACGGATTTTTACATCCAACAGGGGGTTTTTCTGGCAAAGGACCCGGTGGAGACGGTGGAACCGGCCAAACGGACGGCACAGTACGACCTGGTGGACAAATGGGCGGACCTGGACGGAACGCTTTTCGGCTATCTGGAAAGCACCTACGAGGTGCGGACGGGGACCAACGTATTTGCCCCCATTGCCGCTTTGCTGAAGCTGGACCGGGGGAACGGAGAACTGGTGGACAATGTGGTGCCGGTATTCACGGAATACTACAACGGCAAGACGCAGCAGCTGGCGGACGGATCCACGGCCAAGCTGACGGACGCGCCCTACACCCTGCGGGTGGACAGCGACAACGGAAGCTACGCGGACGTGTGCCTCGGCCTCGCGGAAATGCTGGCGGCGTGGATCGGGTACGATGCGTCCGGGGCGCTGCGAATCGACCCCTCGCAGGACGACATTCTGGACAGCGACAAGCCGCTGGCGTGGCAGTTCTCCCAAAGCGAGGCGGAGCTGCTGGGCGCGGCGTACACGGAAAAGAACACGGAGGTATACAACGACTTCATCGTGATCGGGGAAGCGGTGAACAACAGCCCGCAGGTGGCGGCGCGGGCGCAGAACATTGACCCGGCCAGCAGCACGAACGTAAATCGGATCGGGCGCAAAACGGTTCGCTACCGGGCGGCGGGATATTCCACAAAACGACAGTGCGAGGACTTGGCGGTATGGAAGCTGAAACGGTCTGCGGTTTTGCAAAAGTCCGTCTCGGTTTCGTGCAGTCAGATCATGCACCTGAACGAAAATGAACTCATTTCCATCGTGCGCAACGACAAGCCGGGGTCTCCGGTGGAACGGCATCTGGTGCAGGGGTTCACAAGGCCCCTGACATGGAGCGGCCCCATGCAGATTTCCGCCGTGTCGGTCCAGGATTTCCCCACGGCCACCGTGACGGGGTGGCCCGCATGAACCGCGTGAATCAGCCCCAACGGGGCGTTGTCTCAAAGGGAGGAATTTTTATGAAAAAGCACCGCTGCGGAAAACCGGCTATTTCTTTTTCTGAGGGAGGGCGGAGGTAATGGCATACGAGAAAACCATCTGGAAAAACAACAGCGCACCGGCTCTGGACGCGGAGCATCTGAACAAGATCGAAAACGGTATTGCAAACTCTGCCCCCGGTGGGTTTGGGCTGGGGGGCGGCGCAAAGATTTTAACTGCGTCCGACGACCTGAATACCATTTGGCAGTCTGGCTGGTACGCATGGGATACGGCGCCCCAAAATGCGCCCACCGTCAGCGGGCAACCCATTGCCTATTGTTCCGCCCTGGTGCTAAACAAGGGCGGCGATTACAACCGCCATCAAATCGTCTATACGCTTGAGGGCTATGAGCTGCACCGGAGCATCAGCGACGAAACGATTGGAGAATGGGAATGGGTCAATCCACCCATGTTAACAAGCGTGGAATACCGCACTACGGAGCGGTATAACGGGAAAGCCGTATACAAAATGCTGGATGCGGACGGCCTTGTGAAGTGGCGCGTAGACGGTGAAGAATCCTGGCGTTACGGCGGGGGGCTTACGTATGTGGTCGGGCTGCCGGTGGCGCTGACGCTCACCGGCTGGGACCCTGACGCGCAGGGGACGACCTACAAGCTGAAGGCGGAGGGCTACAAGATCGGCCCGGGCGGCGTACAGCTGGGCCTGCCGTCCGATTCCTCCACCGTCAACACGCAGGCGGTGGTGGCGGCGGCGCTGACCATCGTTAACACCCAAGTTGTTGCTCCGAACAAGAATACAAACACGGCGGGATACACTATCATTACCATCTCCGCCGTGACCGCGCCAAGCCGGGATCTGACCGTTGCTATCTTCGGGCTGGTGGAGGCAGAGCGTGTCACGGTGACGGAGCCTGCCATCGGGGGCGTTACCGCGCCTGTCGTTGGTGAAACGCCTGTGACAGCGATCACGGAGGGCAAGCAGTTCACCGGCACGGTCACATGGTCGCCGGACCTGGCAGATGGGAAATTTGGCCCGCAGACTGTTTACACGGCCACCATCACGCTGACGCCGAAGGTGGGCTACAAGCTGGACGGCGTGGCGGCGAACTTCTTCACGGTCGCCGGTGCGGCCAGCGTCAGCAACGGGGCGAACAGCGGCGTTGTAACTGCCGTATTCCCGGCCACTAAGGAGGCGGCGGCATGAACCAACTGAACCACGTTGCGGTGATCGCCGATGGGAACGGACGCTGGGCAGAGCGGCGGGGTTTGGAGCGCTCCGCCGGGCACGAGCAGGGCTTGAACAAGGTGGAGGACATGATGCACTGGTGCGTGGATATGGGCATCCCGGTATTGTCCATCTACTGCTTTTCGTGGGAGAACTGGAACCGACCCAAGGAGGAAGTGGACGCGCTTTTTTCCATGGCGAACCGGTATTTTGAACGGTATCGGGAATTTGTGGAAAACAACATCCGCGTCCTCATTTCCGGGACGGACAAGCGCGTGTCTCCTGAGAGCATCGAAAAAATGGAGCGCATCCAGCGGGAGACCGCCCACTGTGACGGGCTGACACTGAACCTGTGCTGCAACTACTCCGGGCGAATGGAGATCGTGGACGCCGTTGCCAAGGGCGCGCGGACGGAGGAGGAGATCACGGCGGCGCTGTATCAAAATCTGCCGGAGCCGGACCTCATCATCCGCACGGGCGGCTTTCAGCGGCTCTCCAATTTCCTGCTGTGGCAGTCCGCCTATTCAGAGCTTTATTTCACGGAAACACTGTTCCCGGACTTTTCCCTTGGGGAGTTCCGCCACGCGGTCAAGCGGTACGGCGGCATCAAAAGAAAGCGGGGCGGGGTATGAGCTACACATCCAATCAGTACAAGTACCTGCTGATAAAGCGGCTCCAACGGCATTTTTCCATGAGAAGCCCGGGGGACAGGGCATACACCCAAACTTTTTTCTGGGAGCTGTTTGACGATACCGTGACCGTTACGGAGGCATCGTACAACAACTTCTGCCGCCTGATGGACGATGAGATCGCGCTGTGCTCTGAAAACGGTTGGTATGACAGCACCGGCATTCCGCCAGATGTTGTCAACGAACAGGGACTTTTGCTGACCGATGCGTTTGCGGCAATTGGCATTGAATTGAAGATCACGGCAAACGCCTTTGGCGGCAAGGCGGAATTTACAAAGCCGGACGGAACGGTCATGACCTATACAAACAGCCAGTTCTACATCAACTCGCGGGCGGGGACGGAGTATCAATACGCCAAGGTATCGGCTCCCGCCTACAATATGCAGGGGATGGACGTGCCGCAGGAATTGGGAAATCCGAAGATCGCGGGGCCGGGGACGTATTGGAGCTACAACGCGGACACGAAAACCATGACCATTTCCGGCGATGGAGCCTACGCTGGGGCGACGAACGAAACACAGCTTGGCAGCGGGACGTATAACACGGTGATCCTCGGCGCAAATATTTCCAGATTGCTGACAGAAAGTTTCAATGCGGGCAGCGTGAATACCATCGTCTTTTTCGCTCCGGCGGATGCGCCGGTGGTGCTGGATGACAAGATCCTCAACTACACGGGTTCTACCCAAAGAAACTTGACGATATACACCGACAATACAGCGCTTCGGGAGTATACTTGGATGCCGCGAGTTAGTGTCACGCTGCACAGCCTTTCGGAATGGGGGGGATGATACTATGGCAGCGGCGGTAATTGGGCTGAACTGGATCGATCTCATTTGCACGCTCTGGGCGCTGCGCCTCGGCTGCGTGGAGCTGAACCCGCTGATGCAGAGCGTGCCGGTGATGCTGTGGCACAAGGCTTTTGCCATCCCCGCACTGGTGCTGTGGCTCAAGCACTGCGGCACGAGGGAAGCGCGGCGGGGTTTAGCGCTGTGCGCGGGCGTGTACGGTGCGGTGTGCGTGTGGCACGCAATCGGGCTGATCTGGATATTCTGCTGAAAAGCGGCATAGGGGGATCAAAACAAGAAAAGGCGTGTCCAGCCCGGACACGCCTTTTCTCTTGCTGTAATTGTTCTTGAGTATATTTCAATCCACGGGGAACAGGATCGCGTTCCCACCGGGGGTGAGCGCCTCCCACACCCGACAACGCCAATATAGCACAAGGACGCTTTTTTGTCAAGACGGAGAAATCGGCATCAGGCCAGAAGCATTTCCAGTTTGTCGGCGCTGCGCTTGGCTTGCAGGTCCCGTTCGGCAAAGACCTTCTTGGCGCTTTTTCGCCCGGAACGGTCCATGAGCCGCCCGGAATAACGCTGGGTGGTGATGGGACTGGCATGGCCCAATTTGGCTTGAAGCTCATTTTCGGGCATACCAGAATTGAGATCCAAACGGGAGCCGACGTGGCGGAGATCGTGGCTGCGGATGTCAGGAACGCCGGTGACGGAACGGACGTGACGCTCCACCAGCTCCGAAAGCCACTGCTTTGTGCCGGCCTTCCATTCGCCGGAACGGAGGGTTCCGAACAGGGGGGCGGTATCCGGGAGATCGTCCGGGCGGATGCCGCTGGCGAGGTAATGGCGGAGGGCAATCACGGCGATGTCGGGCAGGTCCACCACCCGGAATTTATCGCCCTTTCCGTGTTCCACACGGAGGGCGGCATCCTCCAAGTCGATGTCCGCCGGGGTCAAGGCCCGCAGTTCGGCGTTGCGCAGTTCGGTGGTCAGCAGCAGGATCACGATGGCGTAATTCCGGGGCCAGTTCTCCGGGTGGGTGGTGCGGACGGGGGAATCCCTCCATAGTTTGCAAACCTGCTCATCGGTGAGCAGCACGTCATAGGGGCGCTTTCCCAATTTGCGGAGGGAGGGCATCAGGTAAAGGGAAACGGGGTTTTGCTCATAAAAGCGATCCTCGCCCAGTTCCGGGGAGCTGGCGTAAGTGAAAAAGGAGCGGAGGACCACCAGATGATACCGGACGGAGACAGGGGAGAGGCCCCGGTCAAAGAGGTGGTCCCGGTAGGCTTGCATGGTGGTGAAGGTGGGTTCCTCGGTGGAAAGGCCGCTTTCCACGAGGAAGGAATAGAAGCTGTTTGTGACGGCGGCGTAGGCGGTGACGGTGCGCTCCGCCGCACCGCTGGCCTGCACGTTGCGGAGCCAGCTGTCTAAGGCCGACATGACCCGGCGCTCCTGCGCAGAGGTTCTTCCCATAAAATCAGTCCTTTCCTAAAATTTGAAGGGAGGGGCGGTCAAGCCCCGGCCTTGCAAAACTCCGCTTTGATGGCGATTTCCACGCCGTATTTATCCACATAGATATAGTCCACGATGAAATCTCCGTAGGCGGCTATATCCAGTTTGTTATTGGGGTTGATGTTGGTGGTAAGGCCGTTGGCGGACACGCAGAGTTTTTCGCAGCGGTCGTCCTCATCATTAGGGCCAAGTTGAAACAGGGGCAGAAGTTCTTTGATGGTCAGCATGGATGTTTCCTCCTGAATGTGTGTAAAAATATAGAAAGGTCAAGCGTTTTTGGCGGCGGTAAATTCCAGCGTCCGGCGGCGCAGGATGCCGATGAAGATGGAACGGAGCTTTTTGTCCTGAGAAATGATGGTCAGTTTCGTGACGGCTCTGCATTGGGTGACGGTAGCGCCCGCCGCTTTCATGCGGTTTTTCAGCCGGGTCAAACGCTGTTGGAGATCGCAGCCGGATTCACGTTCCAGTTCCTCATAGAGTTCCCGGCGGAACATCTGGTGGTTGAGACAGAAATGCTCGACCAGGGCGTTGATGGTGTGGTTGGCGCTTTCCTGCCAGTTATCGCCGGAGGAAATGGGAGCGACATAGGCGGCTGTGACCTTATCCATTGTATCAGAATTGCGCTGAACCTTTAAGGTCAGTTCGTTTTGCCGATTTTCAACAGCCACAAGCCGCTGTTCCTGCTCCACCAAAAGGCGGGCCTGTTCCAAAAGCTGCTGGGCGGGGGAGAGGGGGCGAGAAATAGTCTGGCGCATTTTCTCAAAGGCGGTGACATAAGCGGCTGTGAACAGGACACCCTTTTCGCCGGTCATTTTGTTCGCTACCATGTCACAGCCCTTTTTTGTGAGAAGATAGCAGGGACGTTCCTCTCCTTTGCTATCAGTGTAGGTGCTGGGGATGAAGAAATCAACCGGCTCAAAATTGAGCTCGTTAGATTTTTCGAGGATTTCCACATATCCGATAATATCCCGCAACAGGTTCTTGTGCTGCTTGCCGACCATTTCAGCGACCTCACGGCTGTCAACGGTTTCTACGCCATTGTGGGTAATTACTTGCAATTCGTTCATATTTTTCACTCCTTATCGTTCGATTTGACAGGAGATTTCTTGTGTGGTAGTATAGATTTACCATGCGAGACATCTCCGTGGGGCGAATAAGCGAGTTGTCACTCTTTCCACGGACTGCAACTTGCTTATTCTGTTTTTACCGGCTGATTTCCTCGTCGATTTTCTGCCGGAACCATTCTGTCTTTCCGATTCCACGCGCTTTCAGCTTTTCCTCAAACTTTTCAGCGCGTTCTTTGTCAATCAGAAAGGCATACTGCTTCATCGACTGCCGACGTGTACGGAAATATTCGGCTCTATCTTTTTCCGCCACACTATCCACCTCCTTGTGTGACTAATCACAGTATAGCTTGTGACTAATCACAAGTCAATAGTTTTTTTTCAGAAAGTTTGCACGGACGAAATTCGTCGGCGCAAATTGGGGGGTCTGCTCAAAATTGAGCATATCTTTGCACTTCGTCCGAATTTCGGACGAAAGGGCAAGCGCTCAAGCCAAATTTGGATTCAGTGGGGTGTGTCCAATTTTGGACACATCCTATGATGCAAGGGGACGAATTTCGTCCGGCTGGTCAACCCAGTGAGATAAACTTTGGGCTGGCAAATGGAAGAACATTTGGGTCAGGGCTGAATTTTCAGCCGTGAGGTTTTCGATGCTCTGCAGCACATTCTTGTGCTCCTTGCCAAAGTGTTCCGCAATGTCCAGGCTGCTGGCGACAGGCTGGCCGGAAGTGTCTAAGGTAATCAGATTTTTGCTCATATATATAATTCCTCCATCATTTGTTTCTTGACCTTGACGGAGAGGCGTAGTAATATATTTACACACTCCGAAAGGTTGTGTGGATAACGGTGTACTGTCCTCTCCGCCAAGATTGAGCAGTATACCGTTATTCTTCTATTTGCCGGAAAGCAGCATGATCCCATCCCTGATCCCTTCGGTGCGTTTTTTCCCGTGACGTTCGCAATAATCGTCAAGCACAGCAAGCGTCTCATCATCAAGGCGGACATGAATAGGATTAGATTTCGGATTTTCTGCTTTTGGGCGTCCTGTTCGTGGACTCATTGTTTCACCTCACTTCTTGTAGCCCATAAATAAAATATAAACGATGTAGCCCAAAAAGTCAATAGAAAATTTGGAGATTTGAAAGGGGAAAATGAGATGAGAAAGAAGGGAACGTTGATACTGGTGGCAGGACTGTCAGTGCTTTTACTGTCAGGCTGCGCTAAACAATGCAAGATTGAAGATTGCAAAGAAAAGGCTGTTGATGGTGGGGCGTATTGCGAAGTACATACGTGTAAGGCTGAGGGCTGCTTTGAGAAAGTTGTTTCAGGCGGAGACTACTGCGAACTGCATACCTGTCCCGTTGATGATTGTTTAAACGGAATTTTGAGTGGGTCACAATACTGTGAAGAACATACGTGCGGGATAGAAGGGTGCTTTGAGCAAGTAAAGACGGGCGGAGATTACTGCACAAAGCATAGCTGCAAAAAAGACAGGTGCACAAATTTGAAAAACGAACAAAGTGACTACTGCGAACAGCATACGTGCCATGTAGAGGGGTGTTTTCAGGAGGCTTCCGACGTAACCACCTATTGTTCAGACCACAAATGCGGGAAATATCCGTGCGGAAATCTGCACATTGAAAACGGTAAGTATTGTGAGGAGCACACTTGTAAGGTCGATGGCTGTGTAGAGGGGGCCATGTCAAATCATGAATACTGCAAGGAGCATTACACCGAAATAAAGGCAGAGATTGAAAAAAAGGCACTTGCGAAGTTGAACAAAACGTATGACAAGGTTGAGGGGATTTCGTGGTATAAATCAAAAAACGAGCCGTACTATGCTGACACGCGGAGTTTTGTCCTCCCCTATATCGGAGTAAATGACAGTGGCTCCAAGTGGTTACGTCTCGTTTTCCACTATACCGGTAGTGACTGGATATTTTTTGATAGGGCAACTATCATGGTGGACGGTGAAAAATACTACAAGGAATTTGATTATTTTGACGTAGACAGGAACAACGGTGGAGGAAACGTGTGGGAATGGGCGGATATTTCGCCAACCAGCAATGACATAGAGATGCTGAAAGCAATCGCCGCATCGAGCGAAACGATCGTGCGATTTCAGGGGGACACTTACCACTATGACTTGACGGTAAAAAGCACCGATAAAACAGCGATTAAAGATGTCCTTGACGCATATAGCGCATAAAAAGAACGCCGCCCGGATGGGCGGCGTTTTAATCTTAATTCCCAGTATAAAGTTCCATTTTCTGATAACAGCTTGCGGTTTCATCATCTGCTTCCCGGAGGGCTTCGGAAAAACTGTTGTAGCTACCGGAATGGTCCACAACTAAGTTTGTAAATTTTACATAGGCATCATAAAAATCCCTTAGGGCCTCATAGGCTTCTGCGTGCTCATCTGGCGGATTGATTAGTTGCTTCATCAATTCGGAAACGTCGATTTGATTGTCCTTAATTTCTTTCATTTGGCGCGTAAATTCCGGGTCCTCAAACAAAAGGTTCAGAGATTCGTTGAAATCTTCATGAAACCGACCAGCGGTTCTTGTATATTTATCGGTTTCGCTATCTGCCTTTTGGTAGATAGCGTTATACCAGACGCTTGAAATCAAGTTTCCGGCGGTTTCTGCTTTAGCTGCGCCTTCCAGCATTGTTGCTGTAGCATCCTGAAGCGTATTTGCGTAATCTGCTTTTTTGCTGACATTAGAAAAATGTATTGCGACACCAGCGATAATCGCCACAATGAGGATTGCGACCAAAATCAATTTTGATTTGTGTGAAACCTTTACGCCGGTGACTTCTACTTGCTGGGGCGGTACTGGTTGTTTTTCTATCGGTTCTGCTGGTGGTTCGGATGCTTGATGGATAGTTTCTTCCAAAATCGCGGAAACAGGGCAGCCGCAGTTGGGGCATTTATCCGCCTTGTCGCTAACCATGTTGCCGCATTCGGTGCATTTTATCAGTGCCATATCAAAAACCTCCCAAATTCCTGATGGTTTGACCATATCGCATTTTGAAGCAGAAGTCAAGCGTTACGGTCTGGCACCGCATCTCAGGGGGTAGGGGTCAGGCGGCGGAGATTTTCCACGGCGCTGACGATCAGAGGAACGGCGCCCAGCACATCATCCTCCGTGACGGTATAAGGGAGGGTGAAACGGACGGCGGAGGTCGCACGGCTGGCAGGGTAGCCCATGGCCCGTAGGACATAGCTTCCGTCTGCCTCCCCGCTGGTGCAGGCGGAGCCGGAGGAAGCGTACACGCCCTCCGCAGACAGGGCCATAACAAGGGCCTGAGATTCCACGCCAAGGAAGGAGAGGTTGGCGTTGCCGGGGAGCCGGAGAACCACGTCACCGGGGGTATAGGGGCCGTTGACATAGGTATTCGGGACGAACCTCATCAGATAGGTAATGAGAAGGTCCCGGCAACGGGCGATCCGCTTCATGTTGGAGAGCATATTGTTTGTCCGCTCATGGAGGGCCGCTGCCATGGCGCAGGCAAGGGCCACGCTTTCGGTGCCGCCGCGCTTGCCCCATTCCTGACCGCCGCCGCGGATCATGGGATAAACAGGCGCACTCTTTTTTACAATCAACGCGCCTATTCCTTTTGGAGTTCCGAATTTATGACCGCTGAACATAGCGTAATCCACATTAAGTTCCTGAAGATTGATGGGAATGTGCGCAACGGCACTTGTTATATCGCCGGCAAGAAGCCCTGAAAAACTTTTCCGCAAGGAGGCAATATCGTAAATTTCGCCGGTCTCATTGTTCGCAAGCATCTGCGCGTAGGCTCCTGCGTTTGCGATTTTGTCATGTGGAAGGACCCTGCCGGAAACACATTCCAATATCGCATGATGCTCAACGGGTGACGCATAGGTTTCAGAAACGCCAACGGCCTTTTGCATGGAATGAACAGCGGTATTACACGCTTCTGTTGACCCGCTGGTAAAGTAGAGGTCATAGCTATCACCAGCGCCTAATAAAGATAAAATTTGAGCACGGCTGCGCTCCAAGGAATCTTTTGCCCGATGACCTTCTTTGTGCAGACTTGACGGGTTTCCAAAAGGCGCGCGTCTCATGGCTTCCCACGCAACGGGTGAAACCGCTTCTGTGCTTGCGCTATCAAAATAATAAGAAATCATTTAAAGCCACCCTTTCTTGAATAGATTTTCTCCTTTGACTCCACGGGCAATTCTACGGCGAACCGTTGATTCGGAAGCACCTGTCAGCTGGCACCATTCCGCTAACGTTCTTCTTTGCCCGTTAATTTCAAATATGCGATTTGAACGCCGGTTATTTGCCTGAACCCGTTCATTGGCCCATCGACAATTTTCCGGACAGTAGTTGCCGTTCACGTCGATGCGGTCAAGGGTACATTCTCCATAGGCGGCATTTTCGTCATACCCGTTGGCAAGCGCCCAGTCCCGGAACGTTTCAAAACTCTCAGCCCATTCTTTACAAACTGTGATGCCTCTGCCGCCGTATCGCGCATATTCTTTGATTTTTGGGTTGGAGCATCTTCTCCGCATGAGAAGCCAGACGTTATACAGGCGCGTTTTTGATTCTCCGTGCCTCATCGTGGAACTTACCGCGTTTTTCTGGCACCCACATGACTTTGTGTGCCCTGACCGCAGATGCCCGCTGGGGACAACCGTTTCCTTCCCGCAGTCGCACACGCAAATCCAGTTTAAGCATCCAGATGACCGAGTTTCCGCGCGCCTGAGTACCCGAAGATGTCCGAAACGCTGATCGGTTAAGTTGATGGCAGGTGGCATTGGGGATTCCTCCTTGATCTTTCCAGTATTCTATCTTTATTGTACCAGCCGCTGACAAGGGGCTTTTTGACAGAATACTTGACTTTTCACAAGGCCCGCGCCATAATGAATTTGGCGAGTCCCTGCGGATATTTGCCGTTTTCCTCATGCTGTCCGTCCGGCAAGATAGAGCAGCATGGGGAATTTTTATATCGGTTTGGCGGTCGCCAGCAGGGTGATCCCGCGCTCAATGGCTTCCGTTTTCGTGACGTTCTGTTCCCGGCAGTAGGTTTCTAAAATCTGCTGGCTGCGGTCATTGATACGGATGCTGATTTTGTGAGGGCGAGGGTTGTCTGTGGGACGGCCCAGCTTTGCGGCAGACATGGGGATGATCACCTCCTATTTTGTCTGGCAGAAATATCATATCATTTTGTCTGGCAAAAGTCAAGGGGGAAGCGAGGCGAAAGGGGACAAGATGTATGATAAGAGGGCAGCGATTCCGGAACAACGCAAAGCGGGAGTATAACCTGTGGTGGTGGAGCCGACACGGCAAAAGGAGCCGACGGCGTTCCTTGCCTGAACGGGAGCGCCGGTGTGCGGATTGTCAAAACAGCGATATTTGCGCACTGTACGGGAAGTCCGACGATCCAAGCTGCTTTGCACCCAAAAACGGACACGAAGGGAAAGGCAATCAGGAAAAGCTGGAATGGGTCGTTGTGCTTTTAATCTGTGTGGTAATATTCGTTTTATTCTTTGTTTCCATTACATTTGCGAAATGAAAAAAGCCGCCCACCACGGGCGGCTTTGCTTTTTAACTTGCTTACAACTTGCTTGCAACTTGCTTAAATCTTGCTTAGACTTTGCTAATTGTTTACTGATTTGTTTGCTTAAAGGTTCTGGAAAGTGGCGTCGAACATCACAACGCCGTTGGATAGGTCGGAGTAGGGGATGCCCACCCAGACAGACTGTCCGGCGGTGAGACCGGAGAGGGACGAGGCGTAGGGCAGATTTAGCACGGTATCGTCAAAGGGGAGCTGGACGGCCACGGTTCCGCCGCTGGGGACGGCCTTTACGGTGGCCTTTTCCAGACGGAGGCAGGAGCGGGTAGCGTCCGCCACTTTGGGCTGGAAGTAGTTATTCCAGAGGCTATCAGCCAGCGCTTTCACGTCGGCGTTTGGATTACTCATGCAGAACACCTCGTTATTCTGCGCCGGTCAGACGGGCCTCCACCAGCTTCATTCCCCGGCTTTCCAGATAGGAGACCAGGAGCAGGCGGGCGGCTTCCTCGCTTTCGGCGTCAACGGTATGATCGAACATCCGCAGCTCTCCCGCCTTGGTCTCGGCGGTGACGCTGAAGGCGAAGTCCCGGCGGGTGACATTGGTTTTCAAGTTCATGTGGTTTCCTCCGTGATCCAAATTTCAGAGACGGTAAAGGTGAAGCAGATGCCCCGGTCCGTCTTGTCCGTCTGCACAGTGTCGCACTGGCAGAAGAGGAAGGAGAGGGCCTGCCGGATGGTGGAATTAAGGACCACAAGGGGCGTGGGAAATTCCAGCGCAACGGAGGCGTTCTCCCGGTTCTCATGAGGCGGCTGGTCCAGCAAGCGGACCTGGGGAACCAGACGGTCGATCTTCCCGGCGGCCTCCCGCAGGGCATTGTATCGGTTCATGGCGGTGGGGTTCATGATCTTCATTGTAAAATTCTCCTTTAGGCGTGCAATTCCTTTTTACAGAAAAATTATAGGCGCTTTTGCATGGAATGTCGAGTAAAAAAGGGAGGAACCTTTTCCAAAACGGAAACTGTTCCCCCTTTTTTTGGTATTGGTATGAGTATGGTCTTGATTAAAATTCTTGCGCTGACGGCCCCACAAGCGGCCTGAGAGATAAGAGAGAGGCGAGGGGCTAAAACTGCCCCACGAAACTCAAGGGGCGCTTACAGGGCTTCTGTGGGCGATTTACGAAATGGGGGGTATCAGCCGTTCAGGGCGTCCTTCAGGGGCTTTGCAGGGCGGAACACCGCAACCGTCTTGGCGGGAAATTCCTTTTCCTCGCCGGTGCGGGGGTCTTTCCCCACCCGTGCTTCCCGGTGCTTCACGGCGAACTTGCCGAAGCCGGGGACTTTGACCTCACTGCCGTTGAGCAGGGATTCCTCGATGACAGTGAACACGGTATCCATCATGATGGCGGCATCGTGCTTGGTGTGGCCGGAACGCTCCGCCACGGCGGCGATCAGTTCAGTCTTGTTCATGGGACATCCTCCTTTCCTAAAATTTCAATGGCAGGGATGGCTGGATTCGGACCAGCGCGTGAGGGAGTCAAAGTCCCTTGCCTTACCGCTTGGCTACACCCCTATGTTTGTCTGTCTTTCCAGACTGTCACCGCTGCGTGTCGGCTGCCTGCGGTTGGCCCCCATAGGTACACGTTTCTGTTGCCCTGCTGCGCCCATCTCCGGGCAACCCGTTTGTGAGTGTACTTCTCACGGCGCTGGATGTGGTGCAGACGGCAGGACTCGAACCTGCGACATTTTCATTATTGGCGAAATGCTCTTGCCTACTGAGCTACGTCTGCATATAGATGCCGGTCTTTCCCGGCGGTCATGTCGCTCAGATTCTCCGAGAATACCGTCCCGATAGCGGCTGTATCAACCCGCCGACTCCACTGCCAGATATGGAGGTTTCATGCCCACTACGGTTTATAGAGTAACTACCTCTTATGTGGGCGGGCATGGTGCAGACGGTTGGAGATGTCCCCAACTCCCCGCGTGATCGGCCGCGGCTTGGACGTCTGCATATGGGAGCCGGACTTTCCCGGCGGTCAGATCCTGTCCGTGTGCCGCTTTAGCCAGAGGATCATAGGCGCAATTACAACATCGGCACTTGAGGGGCTTACTTCAGGACTTCGCTTCACCCATTCGACTATCCCGCTAAAACGCTGCTCACTTGCGGTGTCCACGAAAAATTGGTGCAGATGGCCGGAGAGGTCCCCGGCTACCGGGTGGAAAGGACAAAAAGCACCGGTTGGACATCTGCATAGACCCGCCTTGTTTGCGCCATGGCGGATGATGTGGCGGCCCGTCTTTCCGGGCTGTCATACACATTCAGGAGGCTTTGCGATCCATGCAGGGCGCTGCCTTGCGCCCTTGGAGCGGATAATGGGAATCGAACCCACCTTCGCGGCTTGGGAAGCCGCCGTTCTGCCGATGAACTATATCCGCGTTGCTGCCCTGCCGGGGTTGCACCGGGGCACCGTTCCGAGAACGGCGAGCGTGTACTTACGGGCCACGCTTGGAAGGTAGGAGAATAACTACGTGCGGCGTCCGCGCCGCTGGTGAGCGAAACCGGAGTTGAACCGGAGAACAGACTGAATGGAAAAACCTGTTCACGCGGGAGATTAGGCCGCGCCGTGCCGCACGATTTTCGCCCATGCTGTTTTGGAGTTTGGCGGCTGCCGTTTTGGTAGGCCGGCAGCCGCCGTGCGTGAGGGAAGATAGAAAGATGGAAAGCAAGGGCGGCGTCTATCTCGCCCTTGATTTTATTATACGATACCCCTCCAAGGGGGTTTTTGACATTTAGGATTCCGGGGCCAAGGCAAAGCAAAGGTTACAGAAACAATCCAGCGGCGCTTCGGCGATTGGAACAAAGACCTGTTCCACGGTGCGGTGAGAATAAGAATCTGGAATCGCGCAAAACTGGCCTAACCAAGCCATTTTTAAGTATTGTTCACCGGCGTGTTCGCATATACATACCTGCTGCTTCGGGGGAACGAGGTTCGCGAGGATAAAAGATTGCAGACTGAACTTTTCAGACTTGGCGCTTTCTGCGGCTTCTTCCGTGTGCTTCAGCTCCATCGTAAGCCGTTCATTTTCGTTGAAAAGATGCCTGATGGTTGTTGACGCCTCCGTGCAGACGATAGACTCTCGGAAATCATGCGACTTTTCGGCAAGCGAAACAAGATCGTCAATCAATGCGTTGTACTTCATGGCTTTATACTCCAAGTGTTTCTCCTTTCTGCGCCGCTGTTCAGGCGGCGGCTTCGGCGGCCTTGCGGACAGGGCAGAGAATGCCTTCACCGTTGGCGGACCGGAAATAGATGGGGGTGATATAGGGCTTCTGTTCAGAGGTGAACGCTTCGCCGTCCGGGAACAGCTGAAGGAAGTCGATCAGATAGTTGGCATCGACGCTGGGGAGGCCGGGGCCGAAATCATAACTGGCTTTGAAGGTCTCGCCCCTGCGGCGGCGCTTAGCGGCCCATTCCGCGCGGTCCGTTTTGATTTGCGCCCGAACCTTTGTCACAGTGGGAAGGGTGAGGCGCAGGGTGTTCTTGCGGATGGGGGCGATGATCTGCGCCAGGTTGAACCGGAAACCGTCCGCGCTGAGTTCCGGCGCGGCGGTCAGTTCCATGGGGCTGTTCAGACGGAAGCCGCGGTACCCGTCGCAGACGCACTGCTTGCCTTCCTCGTCGATCCAGAAGCCCTGTTCGGCGGGGCGGTGGCTGTTCGTTCGCACGGCTGCGTCGCAGATGCGGCGGGCAGCGGTAAAGGCGGAACGGTTGCCAGACTTGGCGGCAGCTTCCTCCACCAACGTGCGGCGGAGATCCTGTTCTAAGAAATACAGCTGGGGGATGGGGCCGACGGCTTTTTCCCATTCGTAGGGGTTTTTGCTGACGGCGTTATAAATGGCGGCTTCGTCCTCGTCCAGCGCGTGGACAATCTGCAAAACGCGGGTGAGGGCCTGTTCAGTGTTCAACATGGGTTGTACCTCCTATTTCACGTTGGACTTTTTTGCTCAGTCTGAGAATGGCATAATCGGATCTGCGGAAATTGCAAAAGTTTTCAGGGTCAGCGACTGTTTCGGGGAAAAGGTCGCACAGCAGTGCACACTCGATCAGCTGATCGGCATACGGATTTTCGCCATACCAATATCCACGGTCAAGCAAGCCTCCGGTTATTTGGCAGTTGACTGCGGCCTTCTTGACTTCGGCGATTTTTTCAGAATAAGTCATTTCTGCGTGGGCTTCCTTCTGCGCATTTATCGCGGCAGCCATGACCTCACAGACTACGTCTGCGAGGCACTTGCGGTAAAGGTCAACGCCGTATTTGTCGCGGATGGCATCGATTTTGTCCATGTCGAAAAGCTTGGTAAACGGTTCGTACTTGTGCGGGGTGGGAAGGCGCGCAGCGATAATCTCGTTTCTGCACTCCCAATATCCGGCGGTTTTCATGGTTGCGCTCCTTTCAACAGCAGGTCCAGAGGTTGATGCACTGGATCATTTCGGCGTAGGTCTTTGCGGTTAAAATTCTTTCGCGGTTACAGGCGATATATCCCGATCCAGTCAGGTATACGCCAAAGCCACGGTAGTTTTCGAGAAAGTACATAATATTCTCCTTTCTGTGCGGCTGTTCAGGCGTATAGGATCTTCGAGGTGCCGGGGACGCGGCACTGGATCGAACAATCCGGGGCGTTCTTTTTGTTCAGATCGATCCATGACTTCACGGCGGGGAGAAGATCGTCATTGTAGACGGGCGCATAAACCAGGCGATTAAACAGCTCGCCGGTGTTCAGGCTCATGGGCTTATGCTGTTTGTCTCTGGGGCCTTTGAAGTAAACCATAAACATGGGGTTGTCCTTTCATGCCCTCGTAACCTCCGGGGATGGGCTGTTCAGTTCTTAATTTCATTGTAGCAAGGTGTGCCAAGGGGGTTTTTGATGGCAGGCGGGGAAATCGCTTGACATTCGCCGCCAAATCTCTTATTTTGAAGGAAGAGAGAACAGAAGAAAGGTGGGGATGGACGGATGATGAATGACAAGATGCGGTTTGAGATAGAATACAACCGGAATTTGCGGTATACCCTGGGCGGCAGCACGGATCAGATCCTCTGGGGCGCCAGGGAATTTTCTAACTATACCATCAGCAAGAGACTTTTCTTCTTTTTACGGGAACACGCTCTGGAGATTCACAAGAAAGCGCCGGCACTATATGAGCGATATTTCACCGAAAAGACAGAGGGGGCACGGCTTTTGGAGTTGGCTGAAGCCGTTGAGAAACTGCGGATGGGGGACGAGACGGCAGCGCAGCCATATAGGGACCTCTCAGCGCTGGCAACGGAGGAAAAGCCGGTGCTGTTCTGGCTGACGGTGTTTTTCTGCTGGGCGTTTTTGCGGTTTTATCTGCGGGAAACGCCGTGGGAACCGGAAGAGGTTGAGGCCGGAATCTGCCGGATGATGGGGATGGAGGACCAGAAGGAAGCGATTTTCCTATATACCCACAAAATTCACCTGGCGTTTTTTGATCTGTTTCTTTCCATTGTGGAAGAAATGATTGCGGAGCCGATTACGATAACCGAAGCATTTCAAAGGCTGGCATAAACAACGCAGCGGATTCTCTTTGAGCCGCCCCGGAGTACCGGGGCGGTTTTCCTTTTAGTGGGACGGTGGGCGGCCTGTTCAGGCGATACCCAAAACGGAGCGGGCGGCGCGTTCGGCGTTGTCGGTGAGCTGGCGCTGCCATGCCTGATTTTTCGGAGACCACCGGAAGCCGTTTTGCTTTAAGGCGGTGCGGGTGTCGGCGTCTGGGATGGTGTCAAAGAGGATTTGCAGTCTGTTCAGGTCGATATTGCGGACGATCTGCCCACCGTCAAAGGCGGTGCCGGTCTGGGGCTGGGCGGCCTGCTGTTCTCTGCGGTCAAGCTCCGCGAGGCGCTGTTCTGTCCGCTCAATCTTGCCCCGGATGCTGGCCAGCTCGTAAGCGGGGAAGGGGGAGCCGTACTGGGAGATGGGGGAGCCGTCACCGGAGGCGAACACACCGGGGCGGGTCAGCCATGCGCGGTTTTTCTCGCTGAGACCGGGGCAGCCTTCCAGCGTTTTGTGCTTGCGGTAATAGGCGTTGGCGGTTTTGGCGTCCTCCAACATCTGGCGTTGGCTGTTCAGGCGCTCGGTGAGCATTTCGCGGGCGTGGGGGTCGGCAAGGTCTACCGGGCCGGTGCCGACACTGCGGATCTTGTCCAGAATCGCCTCAATCTGCCGGTATTCCTCCCACAGGGAGTCCTCGCGGGACATTTGGCGGTTGTGCTTGCGCATATTGAAGTTGCCCGCCCCGGCGATAAACTGGCTGGGATAGCTGGCCTGGTTGCGGTTATAATCGTTCGTCCACTGGGCAAGGCGGCGGGCGTAGCTGTTCAGCAGGGCATCCAGTTTGTCATGGTAAAAAGCGCTGACGCGGGCCTTCTGCTGTTCTACCATCTGGGCGGCTTTGTTCACGGAATTTCGATAACTGGCCGTGGCGCTGCCGGGTTTGTAGTCGCCCATGTGGATGCAGTAGTGGGCATTTCTGGCGGTTTCCTCGTCGATGGAACCATAAGGCGGGACCGTTTCAGGCCGATTTTCCGGGGTGGGCTGTTCTGCCTGTTCTGCGGTGGTGGCCTCCGGCTGTTCTGCGGGCGCTTCTGCGCCTGTGCCGGTGGCGGGGGTCTGCTGTTCGGGCTGCTGGGTGGCGGTGCTGGGCTGGGTAAACTCCACCGCTTCCACCTTCCCACCCGTGGGCGGGGTGGGGGTGGTGGGGTTGATCTCGGCGGTCAGCAGGTCGGCGAGGGCAAGGATCGCGGCGGCGTCGGCTTCGTCCTGTTCGGTGGGCTGGCTGTTCCCGCAGCGGCCCATGCTGCGGAGGTTTTCGCCAAAGCTGCGGATATGGGAGACCAAGCCGCCGGCGTCGCATCCCAAATCATAGCGCCCGGAGTATGTGGAGGGCTGGCCGTGTTCGTCGGTGTAGTGGATCACGAAATCCGTTTTATCATAGGCGGAGTCCGGATCGGCGTACACTTCGGCGTCATAATGCCGGATGATGATTTCAGCGGCGGCAACGCTCAGCCGGAGCGGTTCGCCGGTTTTCCCTGATTGATCCGTGCAGGCGTAAAACGCGGGATTTTCAGAAAAGGGGATTTCAACGAAGGGAGCGCCGGGGGTGATGGGGTGGGCCTGTTCTGTCTCGGTAATGAAGCAACGGCCAGCAACGCGGCGGCGCAAGACTGCTTCCCGCTCGGCCTGTTCTGCTTCCTGTTCAGCGCGGCGGCTGGCGTTCTCCGATTCCAGATCGGCGGCGGTCTGTTCAGCCCGGAGACCGTCGGAAATGGAGCGATAAAAGGCTTGCGTCTCTTTCGCATCCTTGACGGTCTGGCAGTCCTCGCCAAAGTCCCATGTATACCGCTTGATCGTCGCGTCCAGGCTGGCCGCCTCGCTTGCAAAATAGGCGGCAATGTGGGCGGTGTTGGGGAAGCGCTTGATCTCAATTTCCGCGTGTTCCCGGTTCCACTCGTTGGCGGCGGCCTGCTTGTCCCGGCTGTTGACATATGCGGAGATAGGCCAGAAACAAATATTATCTTTTGCGGTGCTGAGTTCGCCGTTGCGCTTGATGCGGCGGAGGCAGTGACCCCGGCCGATCCAATTCGGATCGCCGGGGGTGTGCTCGACGAAGTAAAGGCCGTTGTCATTCTTGAAGTATGCGCCGGTGATCTCCACCACGTCGCCGGTTTTCATGGTGCGGTTGTTCTTGTCGTTCATGGTAAAACCTCCTGAAATTGTGTTTTGAATGTGTAGATTTTGGCTTTCTGGGGTGCCGTCGCTTTTATCGGTGCGGCGGCTCCAAGGTGTCCGGGGTGGCTGTTCAGGCGTAAACTTTGCCGTTGGCGCCGGTCTGGTAGCTTTTGAAGATCAGAACCGGGTCCTTCAGCAGGGCGGCGGCATCCTCGATATAGGAAGCGGAAAAGCTTTCGTATTTGCTGCGGGTGATCTTGACTTTCTCGTCCTCCTTCAGGGTTTCGTGTGTGGCGGTTTCCGGCAGCTCCTGCCAGCCGTTGAAGATCAGCAGGGAGGACGAACCGCAAAACAGCCGGCCGCGTGTGGAGCGCTTGCGGTATGGGGTGTAGGACAGGCGCACAACGTCGGCGTGCTGGGCGTAGGTGGTGAGGGTGCAGCCGTGAAAGGTGATTTTCTCCGCGATGGGGAAACCGAACTCGGAGAGATATACAAGGGTATATTTCCGGCCCGGAACCAGTCCGGCGGCGTCCACAGCTTTTTGCAGGGGTTCGGCGTACTGCTGGATCATGGAATGGAACGCGGCCAGGGCGGCGGCCTCCGTTGTAGCGGTGGTGCTGTTCAGCTCGTCGCCGTTCTCGATGATGGCGGCAACCTCGATTTGACCGCCCAGGGGCCGCAGGTCTGCGGCGTTGATGATGACTTTCCGGCGGAGGGTGTAGCCGCCGCCGATCTCTGCATGGTAAAGACTGTTAAACATGGGTGAACCTCCTTTTAGTCTGTGGTGCTGTTCTGGTGGAGCAGGTCGGAGACGGTGCAGCCCCGGAGCCGGTGCTCCTCGATATAGGCGGGACGATAGGCTGCCGGAATGGTGGTTAGGTTGTCCAGCAGATAGGAAACGAACCGGGCAGCCTGTTCACGATCTACGGTCTGCCAGCCGGAAAAAAGGGAACGAATTTCAATTTTCATGGTGGGAGGCCTCCTTTTCTGTTCAAATAAGGCCGTTTTCCCGGAACTCCCGCAGGAGGCCAAAACGGCGGGCCAGCCGTTCCAGACGGTCGGCGGTCTCTTCGACTTCTTCCCAGCTTCGCGCCTGTTCGGCGGCTTCCTGCTGGGCCATGATCGCCGCATCACGGGCGGCGGCTTTGCGGGTTTTATAAGTGGTCATTTTGTGATCCTCCTTGATTTTGATTTAGCGGCGGGCCTCGATGAGATCCACCACGCGGAACATCAGGCGGGCAAAGGTGCCAGCGCCCAAAACGAGGACGAAAAGGGGAAAACTCATGATTGCGGCCTCCTGTCGGTGTGTTGTATGCTTCACTTGTTAAGTATATTATAGCACTTAACAAGTGAAAAGCAATCGGCAAAAGCTACAACTTATTAAGTGAATTTTTGTATGCTTTATTCACTTGTTAAAAACACTTGACAAGTGATATTATGATAGTAAATAGGGGGTGATAGCTACGGCACCGCAAAAATACACGGAAGCGCGAAAACTCGGTAATAGAAAGTGGGACGCGGAAAACCTGGACCGAATTTCTATTGCACTGCCTAAAGGCGCAAAAGATACGATCAAGACCCACGCGGCCGCCATGGGGGAAAGTGTAAACGCATTTTTCAACCGGGCAGCGCTGGAACAGATCAAGCGGGATCGGGGCAGCGAAAAAACGGAAGCAGCCACAGAAACAGAATAAAAAAGCAGCGGCCCGGAGTTTTTCCGGGTCGCTGTTCTGCGTTTTTGGGGTTAGTCGGCGGGCTGTTCGCCCAGCTGGGACAAAATGAAGGCTTTGATTTCGGCGTTGGGCGTGGTGCCGCGTTCGGCGCAAATGGCCTTATAGCGTTCTCCCGTCTGGCGGTCCATCCGGCAAGCAAGCACAATTTGCGCCTTGTTTTTATACTTGTTTTCCGCCCGTCTTTGGGCGTCTGTTCTGGTGGTGCTGGTTCTGGGTCTGGGCATGGGTTTACCTCGCTTTCATAGGGTGGAGCGGCCCGGAGTTTTTCCGGGTCGCTGTTCTGCGTCAATAGCTGCCAACGTCAAAGCCGACGATCTCGCCGGCGCTGTCGTCGTCCTCGTCAAATTCCCGGTTCTCATCCTCGAACCGGTAAACGGGGCGGAGCGTCACCGGGGCCGGGTGGGCCTCGTCGATGGTGTACCGATCCAGTACGCGAAAAGCCTTGAAGGTTTCGCCGTTCCAGCCCTCGCAGCAGTAGAGCACGCCGGCAATGCTGTAAATGGGCATCGGCTCAAGTCCGGCGTTCCACCAGTCCCCGACAGGGGAAACAGGGGAAGCCACGCCGGAAGCGTCGCGGGTAATCCCGTGGGCAACATCGTAAATTTCAAGATTAGTCATTTTTTCGTCCTTTCTCCCGGCGGAGCGGCCGCCGGTCCGGTGGTTTGGTGCTATCCTCTTGACATTTATTATTATAGGGGGCCGGGAGCAGAAAAACAAGGGGTTTACCCCATAAATATTATACAAAATATGGGGTTTACTTTTGTGGGAATTGACTATTGAAATATGGGGTTTACCCATATATAATAATAAATGAAAACAGAGGAAAACCACGGAGGCCCACCGGGCCGGAAAGGACCAAAACATGAAAATTTATGATTGCATCACCGAGGCCGAGACTATCACCGCAGCCAGCACCCGCCATGCGTGGGAAATCGCTGGGGAGATTCTGGGGGCCGATTACAGCGAGGACACCGCCAGCACCGCCCGCGCCGGGTATCCCATCCACCGGAGCACCGCCGAGGGGAACCGCGGTTATATCTGCGATCTGGGCGACCGGCTGGAAGTCAATTTGCAGGACGGCAGCAGCCGGAATATTTGGATCAGCCGCGAAGCCCTCGCAGACGAGGCCGCCACCGCGCAGACGATCCAGAAGCTACGGGAGGCCGTCACCAGGCAGATCGCCGCCGCCAGCACCGCCCGCAACCGGCTAAAGGACGCTGAGCGGGAACGGGACGAGGCCGTCGCCGACCGTGACCGCATCGCCGATGAACTCCGAGAATTGAAAAACAAGCTGTTCCGTTTATCGCTTGTCAGCGCCTGACACCGGCCCCGCCGACCACCACCGCGAAAAGATTTTTAGGAGGAACAGAACATGAAAAAGAGCTTTTTCGATATGATCCCCGGCGTCGTCCGCCTCGACTCCCGCGTGGCTATCTACGTGCCAAGCACCACCGACACCGACCACCCAACCGACAACCGGCAGCAGGTGGAGGAAGTCGCCGCGAAGCTATCCGCCATGTTTGGCGGGGCCACCGCTACCGAGGCCCGCGGCTACTGGGTGAGCCAGTCCGCCGGCCTTGTGGGTGAGGCCGTGACCATCGTCTACAGCAACGCCGCCGCCGAGGACATCGAGCGCCACGGCGCCGAGATCGTCGCCATCTGCCAGAAGATCAAACGCGAGATGGGGCAAGAATCTGTCAGCCTTGAGATCAACGGCGAACTGTTTTTAACCTAATGCCACCAGCCACCACCAGCCCGCAGGGAATGCCCCCGCGGGCTTTTCTCGTGCCCTCTGAGCGATACGCTCCAGCACCGCACCGCAGACCCACGCCGCGCAGCCGCTTGCATCCTACGCCGTCCCAGACGGCTATTTTTGACCCCTATGCGCGCGGGCGCGTTTATTGCGGGCGCGCTTGATTAGAGTATACCAAAATGCACCCACGCAGGGCCTCAAACGCTTTACCCAAATGAAGAAAAGCGCGGAGCACTCCCGCAGGCCCGGAAGCAATGGACAAGGGAAAAAGGGGAAGGGGTGGAGGAGTCACCGCCGGGGGCCTGTTCCGGCTGATTGCATCAGATCGGCCACCACGGCCACCACGGCCACCGCCGACCATGCCAGACCGGGAACCGTCAGCGGACCAGCCGCCGACCATCGGAGGACGGCCACCACCACCGCCACCGAGGGCCAGAGAACCGACCGCGGCCCCGGCTCCCGCCGTCTTTCGTCAAATTGCACAAGGGCGGCATAGGCTGTTGTTGCATTTACCACCAAAAAAGGTGGTAACTGTTGCCCTAATTGCTTATTATGGCAACAGTTGCGACATTTGCAACAGGGTTTTACCCTCTCCGAGACACGCCCAGCGGCCCCGCCTCCGCTCCAATGGCACCGGCTGACCAGCTGACCAGCTGACCACGGCCCCGGCTGGGTGGGGGGTGGTTTACAGACCTGGCCACCGGATCGGCGCAGAATCTCTCCACAACTCTTCCCCCTCCACTCACGTTCTTTTTTTCCCCACGTTCTCATCCCCGTCGCCCTTTCTTCCCTCTTTAAGGGGGGGGTAGTTTAGAAAACCGGGGGCAAAAAACGGAAAAGTCAAAAAGGGGTCCAAAAAAATTTTTATAAAAACGCTTCGCTTATGTGGGGAATACGTACTTAGGTTGCGGGGCGCGGGCGGTCAGTAGGTGACGTGCTGGTGGGCGGTAGGTGAAGCAGGTGTGCAAAAACCCTATTGGAGGGGGTTGCTATGCTAAAGATAGGAGAACTTTGGTGAAGCCATGGCAATGGAGGTGAGCGTGAATGCCAAGCGGGAGTTCTGAGCGCTGTGTGTCATTGTTTGAGTTTTGGGGAGACAAGAGCCAGTATGCGGCGTGGCTGCAAGGGGAGTTTGCTGAAGAAGCGGATTTCCATGCCCATACGCTAAACGCCTTGCGTGTGGCGATGGACGAAGAACTGACGGATACACAGAGGAAGTATATGGAGATGTTTTTTGTCTATGGCATGAGCATGAAGGATATCGGTCAAGAGTTGGGGGTAGCCACGGCAACAGTCAGCAGGACGATCAATTGTGGGCTGGATAGACTGTACCATGTCCTCCGCTACGCGAACCCCCGATACCTGACCTTTCCGAAAAGCCGCACGGCAGCATCTCTAAAGAAGGGGCGCAAGCAGCGGGAGAAAGGGTCTTAGACTGAGACGAGAGCTATTGTGCCAAAAACAGGGGGTGTATGTATGGCATATAAGCGGAAATACAGGCAGGGGGCGCGGGTCAAGAGCATTGAGGACTTTCTGCATTCCCCGGAGACGCAGTATTTTTTCTGGCACGGAAAAACGGTTCATAAGCAAGTCCTTATGCACTGGCAGCTTAATACGCTTATTAGGGAAATCGGTGGCAGACATCTTTATTTTGCGGATAAGAACGTTCCGGCTGATGGAGATACGGAATGAGCTGTTATGGGTGTATCTGCAACAACTGCCTCTATAACTGCGAGTTATACGGCGCATACTTCACGCCGGGAGAGATCAAGGACGTGGAGGACGTATGCTATTGCTGTGATGAGTGCAAGTGGTTCGATTGGGACTATACGAAGCGGAGCCAGTACAGAAAAACGTGTGAAAAATTTCGCCTACCGGCGAAGTATAAAGAGTATCTGGAACAGGTGAAGCAGAAGGAGGCTCGTGCGGCGGTCAAGCGCCGGGAGGCATTTACCGTGATCAAGGGAGGGAAAAAGGATTGAACGTGGCCTATAACATGGACTGCATGGAGTATATGCGGACGCTGCAGGACAAGGCGTTTGATCTGGCTGTGGTGGACCCTCCTTATGGAATCGGAGAAGATGGCGGTAAGGACCGGAGCCGCTATGTAGCACAGAAGAATGGAGCACGGATTTATGTCAAGGATGGCGGCTACGAAAAGACCGGCTTTGACCGTTTCCCTGCGGATGAGCGGTACTTTGCGGAGCTTTTCCGGGTCAGCAAGAACCAGATCATCTGGGGAGCAAACTATTTTGTTCTTCCTCGCGGCGGAGCAATCGTGTGGGACAAGTGCAATGACGGAGCCGATCAGTCTGGGGCTGAGATTGCGTTTAACTCTTTGAATTTGAGAACCGACATATTCCGGTTTATGTGGCGCGGCATGATGCAGGGAAAGAGTATTGCAGAGGGGACAGTCCAGCAGGGGAATAAGTCGCTGAACGAGAAGCGCATCCACCCGACGCAGAAGCCGGTGGCGTTATACACATGGATTTTGCAGAAGTACGCAAAGCCGGGGGACAAGATACTGGACACCCACTTAGGCAGCGGCAGCAGCCGCATAGCCGCCTATGATCTTGGCTTTGATTTTGTTGGGTGTGAGATCGACCCTCACTATTTTCAGGCGCAGGAAAAGCGCTTTGCGGAACACACGGCGCAGATCAGTTTGTTTACGGGAGGTTGAATATGGATAGCTTGAATGCAAATAAGAATTGGAAGGGGTTTTTGAGAAAATGAAAGTGTTTATTAGCCAGACGCCAAAGCAAAAGACCACTGACGGTTTAAGGGAAGAAGAAGCGCGGATAGTGTCCAAATTAAAGGAACGCTATGACGAGGGCATCGAGGTGGTCAGCGCATCTGCTATTAGCGCCTCTGCGGAAGGGAATCCACTTTATGTTCTCGCGAAGGTAATTGAGACTCTAAGTACCGCAGACATAGCTATATTTGCCCCCGGATGGAGCAAGCAGATGTCCGTGGAAATGGATGCTGCACGGACGTATGGAGTTCCTATCGTAGATTATGATGACCTTTTTTATGACGAACTGCCAAGATATGTTGTAGATAGCTGCGACATTCCTCACGAAGTTCGGCCTTTAAGCAACGAAGAAATAAAGGCACTCAATTTGCATCGAAATACAGAGAAACATCCCGTAATTGCAGTGAATAGTGGGAACTTGGTGACTTATTGCGGCAATCTAATTTACTGGGAAAACCTGCGGCCCAGAGAAAATTTTGCAAGCATAAAATTGTGTAAAATGTGAAGGGTGAACCGGATGGATAGCTTAAATGCAAGTAGGATAGCGGGTGGGAACAGCGCGTATGGGCGGAGTCAGTCAGACTTCTATCCCACCCCGCCGGATGTGACGGTGGCACTTATGCGCTTTTTGAATCTTCCGCGCACAACGTCCGTGTGGGAACCGGCAACGGGAGAGGGCGATATGGCCGGTGTGCTTCAGACCTACTTTGAGACCGTCTATGCAACAGACATTCTGGATGGGACGGACTTCTTGAAGTCCAGCATTGACGCGGCTGATTGGATCATCACGAACCCGCCTTTCTCGCTGGCGGAGGCATTTATCCGCAGAGCAGCGGAGCTGGGCAAGCCTTTCGCGTTCCTGCTCAAGTCGCAGTATTGGAACGCAACGTGCCGGCGGAAGCTGTTTGACGAGATTCCGCCCAGCTACATTCTGCCGCTGACGTGGCGCCCGGATTTCTTTTTTAAGAAGCGGATGCCCGGAGAGAAGGGAAGTCCGCTGATGGACGTGATGTGGTGCGTCTGGCTGACGCCATGGAAGAATGATATTCAGACAGTGTATCGTCCGCTGACGCGGCCGGAGATGGGAGAGTAAAGATGATTGAGTACATTAGAGTTGTAAGCAAGCAGCGGCCCGCGAAGCGGGCGTTTGACGTTCAGGTTGGGGCACACCTGCGGGTATATGTTGCCGGGAAGATCACCGGTGACAAGAACTATCGGGAGAAATTTGCCAAGGCAGAGCAAGTCCTCGCTGCCATGGGACATTGCGTCCTGAACCCGGCGAACCTCCCCTCCGGCATGGAGCAGGGCGATTATATGCGTATCTGCTTTTCCATGATCGACTGTGCGGACTGCGTGGTTCTGCTACCGGACTGGCGTGAGAGTTCCGGCGCACGGTTAGAGCGAGCCTACGCCGAGAAGATTGGGAAAGAGGTTGTTGTGGCAGATCAGGGCAGGATCGATGAGTTTTTGGAGAAGGTGGGGAGATAAAAATGGGAATGACAGTTTTATGCCGGAAAACCGGGCGGAGCATTGACCTTGGCTATTTTGGATTTAAGCGACTGAGGGATAAGGTCGCAGAGTTGTACGGCGGTGTATTTTGGGATCACTATCAAGGCATTGACAAAGCCCCTTTTATGGGAGAAGCACGGAAGCAGTATTTTGATGCTTTTGACAAAAGGACAGAAGAACTGATCCGAGAGAAAAAGGTTTCCGTAAAAATAGTGGATTTTTTGCTTCAACCGGATATAGAGGGGAGTATCCACTATGGGGCTTGCAAGGAGATCCTAAAAGTGATTGGAGACTATGATGATGAAATTCACTACGGCTACGCTGGAAGAAAAGACTGCGCCATGTTCCGGGATTTCAAGGCTATTTTGACAGATTGCGCAGTCCACAAATGCGATATGGTTTGGAGGTAATCAGATGGAGCGATTGACCTATTGGAACGAAGAATACGGGTGTTGGTCTTATCATTGCGGAAGCGGTGAGGCGGCAAACCGCCTTGCCGCCTACGAAGAGACGAGGCTGACGCCGGAGGAGTTCCACGCCTATTGGGTATTTTTGGAGGACTTGATCGGTGAGCAGAAAGCCAGTGAGGCACTGGACAGGTTCCGCCAACTGGTCAAAGCCGACAGGGCCGGCCGGCTGGCGGTGCTGCCATTTACCAGTGGGCGCACTTTGCTATGCGAGGAAAACATCGACAGTCCGCGACTTATGAAGGATGTAGAGATTGCAATTCGTTATTGCAGCAGTTGCGGAATTGTGTTTCACATGGATTACAATGTATTCTGTGATCTGGTAAAACAGGGGAGAATTACTGCGGTAAGCGAAGAGGCGGAGAAAGTATTGGGGGCGAAGAAGGATGAGTAAAGCCGTACTTATCAGCATTCGCCCGCAGTGGTGTGAGAAGATTGTCAATGGGGAGAAAACCATCGAGGTACGAAAAACGCGCCCAAAGCTACAAACACCGTTTAAGTGCTATATCTATTGCACTATGGATCACCCTTACATTTCTGTGTCCTGCGCAGAACTGGACAAGCTCAACTATCGCACAAATACCGTTGGTCGGTGTAACGGCAAGGTCATTGGAGAATTCGTATGCGATTGTGTCACGCCCTTGTATAACGTCTGTATGGATGATTGGAAGAGGCTGGCCGGAGGACTGCACAATATTGAAAAGGAGCTTGTCAACCAGGCGTGTCTTACAGAAGCGAAGCTCCATACATACGCAGGCGGGAAAAATTGCTTTGCGTGGCATATCTCTGATCTGCGCATTTATGATACGCCGCGCGATCTGGGCGAGTTCAAGACGCTATGTAGAGTTGATGCCGATTGCTGTGCCTGCCCTTATTACAATTACACCAAAATGGGCTGTGATGGCCGGGTTATCGGTCGCCCACCCCAAAGCTGGTGCTATGTGGATGACTTGCAAACCAAATAATGCAAAAACCCCTCGCTTTTGAAGCGGGGGGTTTTCCGTTCGTAAAACCGTTCGTAAAATCGAAGATAAAACTCCTGTTTTTTGGTTTTTTTATTATCGTAATAGAAAATATTTTTACCATCCAAGAACGGCTGAACCCGTTGAAATATAAGGAAAACCCCACAATCACAAGGATTGTGGGGTTGGTACGCCGTGAGGGATTCGAACCCGCAAGGAAATGGATATAACCGTTGGGAATACAGGGGCGTTGGATGGCGTTCGTAAAATCGTTCGTAAAATGCGAGGCTTGGCGGTGGGGGACATGGGAAAGTCAGGCGGATGCGCAAGGCTTTTGATCGAGGGGGTGTTCTGCGTCCGAAGCGGGGTCATCGCCTCGGTTTTTGTAAAACTGCTCCATTTTGTTTTCGGCGGATAGGCGGTCAGCATCGGCCAGTTTCAGATAGATTTTGTGGACGGTGTTGTGGTCGTTCCAGCCGCCGATCTTCTGAACCTCCAGTTCGCTCATGCCCACATGGAACCCCAAAGAAGCGAAGGAACGGCGGAGACCGTGGGTACCGCACAGGGGCAGTCCGGCGTTTCGGCAAACAACGTTGATGGAGTCAGTTAAGGAGTTTGTGGTTCCCAGAACGGGAGGCAGCCCGTCGGCTTTCATTTGCACCAGCCGGTCATAGAGAGCCGGGATCATGATGCGGAGTTTCCGCTTAGAGGTTATGTTTTTGTTTTCTTTTTTAGTGGTCAGTTTATTGTTTGCATCCAGCACCACGGCACCGGACACGGTAATGACCCGCTTTTTCAGGTCGATATGTTCCCAAGTCAATGCGTAAATTTCAGACAGTCGTAAACTGTGGAGGGCGCAGAGAGCGGCGGTTTCCCATGGTTTTCCGGCGATGGCATCAGTAAAAGTCAGGATCTGGTCATAGGTGAGCCATGGAAGCTCCGTTTGCTCGATCTGGGGCAAGATGACCTCCGGAACCTCTACCTTGTTTTTCCGCATGACCTCTGTGACCAGCCCCCATGAGTTCTTGATGGTTTTAGGCGAATATGTTTTCCGCGCGTTGTCAATGACAGTCTGCCACCCGGATGTGTTCCGCAGCGGAGTGTTCATTTTTTCCTGGAATCGATTTTTCTTGATGATCTCATAGCCACGGACGGTGGACGGCGAAAGCGCCTCTCCGTATTCGCCCAGCAGGGCATCGATAGCTTGGCGCAGGGTCAGCCGGGTAGAGGCCATAGCCTTTTCCTCTATGAAGCCGGCGCGGATAGCGCGGGCCTTGGCTTCGCAGAGAGCGGCGGTATCCTCCGTGATACTCTGCCCTTCGGCCCGCAGTTCTATATTCCACTTGCCGGACTTCAACTGACGTGGGGAGGGGACTTTGATCTCGTCCTTTTTTTTGCGCTCCCTGATCTGGCGTTCGCCGCACCACTTGCAGAAGATGGAATCATCGTCAATGACGCGCTTGCAGTTTTTACATTTCATGCGCACACCTCCCGTGTGTATCAGCCGTGGAAGAAACCAAATTCCAGACAGTGCAGGTCCAGATAAACGGCGTAAGCCAAGGCGAAGATCAGAAGGACCAACATCCATCGCAAAAGACGGTCCCGGTTGCGGATGCCGTGGGACTGACGTTCCACAAATTCCCGGAGAAGTTCGTTCTGGGCATTCAGGCCGTTGATCTCCTGACGGTAGACGTCCAGTTCTCGGCTTACGATTTCCTCAATGGTTTCCGGGGGCGGAGAATCTTCTGTTGGTTCCATCCCCAAAAACTGGTCAATGGAAATACCGAGAAAAGCGCAGATGGGGCCGAGAGTTTCCAGCGTAGGGGAATGGGTGGTGGCACGGAACATATTGTTCACCGTGTTGAGAGGAACCCCGCTGCCGTCCGCGATTTCCTTGTTCGTAATGTGTTTTTCCTCTTTTGCCGCGCGGCACTGGTCGATCAATGACAGCATACGAAGTGTACCTCCTTGTCGAAATTACTAAAACTACCAAAATGTTTAGTCTGACAGTAGAAATCGTGCGTATCAACACCGAAATCGTGTGTATTAAGACTATCAAACTTGGGGCCTTGATGGTACGATAAAAGCAGACCTACCGCACCCCCAAGCGGCTGGTCTGCTATGGGCCGCCGCTTTCGTGGCTGGGGCGGCGGCTCTCCATCACAGCTTCAGGGGGCGCAGGAAGAAAACGGAAAGGATGGGGAGAAAGGACTTGTATGTGTAGAAATGGAATCAACAGGAGCGGACCTTCATACCGACGCGAGTCTCCGTGAGGAATTGAAACACCAGATTCAAGGACTGTCGGATGAAAGCATGAAAAAGCTGTGGGAAGCAATTCGATGCGGGGCGTTCGGTGCGCCGTAGGGAACCGGAAATCAGGTAGTTTGCTTCCCCTGACGGCTTTTCAAAAACTCAACGTACTGCGCAAGGTCGGCCAGCTGGCTATCCTCGCAGGAATCGACAAAATCATAGATGGCTTTCGCGTAGCCGCTGCCCGTCCCGCTTTTTGCGGGGCGGGTATTTTTTTTCGCCTGCTCCGCCGCGATCTCGATGTTCTGAATGAAGGTGAGGTCATGAAGAGATTCCCGCAGGCCGTCGATCTCAAAAGCAATCTTGTCCGCTTCCTCCGCCGTAGCGGTTTTCAGTGCCTTTTCCAGCTCTGCCAATCGAAAAGTGTATTCGTCAATTTGAGCATCAACAGAGATTCCCAATATATAGTCTGTCGAAAGGTTAAAAGCTGCGGACAGTTTTGTTAAATTTTTAGATGATAAATCGTTCGTTCGATTATATTTTAGGTCCGTCAGTGTTGCGCGAGGAACACCAGAAGCCTTGCACAACTCTGTAATATTCTTGTAGCCCCGCTCTGCGGCTATTTTTTCAATGCGTGCGTAAAGCGGATTGATCTCAATTAACGATTTAGCCATAGTATTTCTCCTTGTTTTGTGCATATCGTCGAATTGCGAAATTCCGTAAATTTAGGCTTGACTATTATGGCAAACCGTAATAAAATGCAAGGTAAAGACGGAACTCCGTAATATTCGTTTTTTGTACCCACAATACAATGATATTACTGATTTCCGTAATTGTCAAGTGATAAAGGAGTGTGAAAAAGAAGTTTATGGCGAAGATTACGGAATACGGCAAAAAAATCAAGCTGTGCCTGCTTGATATGGACCGAACACAAACGTGGCTCATTTCGGAAGTCCATCAAAAAACTGGGTTGTACTTTGACGATTCGTACCTGTATCGAATTATGTACGGAACGCTCAGAACGCCCAAGATCATTGCGGCCATCAATGAAACCCTTGGTATCAAGGAGGGTGACGCGAATGAATGAATTGCAAGTTTTTCGTTACCAGGACAATGAGGTACGAACCGTGGAAGTCAATGGCGAACCGTGGTTTGTCCTGAAAGATGTGTGCAACGTACTGGGGCTTGGAAGCGCCCACAAGGTTGCAGACCGGCTTGATGAAGATGAGCGGAATCAGATTCCCCTCACCGATTCACTGGGCCGGGAGCAGGAAACAACCATTATCAACGAGAGCGGCCTGTACAATGTGATCCTTCGTTCGGACAAGCCGGAGGCAAAGCCGTTTCGAAAGTGGGTCACAAGCGAAGTCCTCCCATCCATCCGAAAGACCGGCGGTTACGGTCAAAAGGTGCTATCCCCCGTGGAGATGTTTGCCATGCAGGCCCAGATCAATCTGGAGCAGGAGCGGCGGCTTGCGGCTGTTGAAAACCGGCAAGACGAACTGACCTTACAAGTTCAGCACAATTCCGATGCAATGGATAAGGTCACAGCCGCTTACACCGACCCTCTGGCATCCGGCGAGACATGGCAGGAAAGCGCCAACCGCACCGTCAACTCCCTTGTGGAGCAGTACGGTCTGAATCACCAGAATTTCCGCCGGGATATTTACGCCGAGTTGGAATTTACCGCCGGTGTCGATCTCCAGCAGCGTGTCACCCGCTTGCAAAGCCGCATGAAGGCAAACGGAGCCACCGTCACCCAATGCAGAGCCGCCAGCAAACTCACTGTGATTGCGCAGGACAAGAAGCTGCGGGTCATTTTTGACAGCATTCTGCGCCGCCGCACCCTGAAACTTTCTGCCGCAAGAGAAATTGTCTGACCATTATCCGGCAACCTTCTCAATTTTGAGATTGGGTTATGGAGTATTAAATCACGAAAGGGGGCGGCGGGATGCCGCGTGTAAAGCTGGGGCGGAAGCCCAATGACGAGGTTTTGATCTCACTGCTGTGGGGTAGGCAGGCCGCTATGGGGATGCCGGTGGGCACCATGGCGGAGAAGGCGGGCATGACGCCGCAGACCCTACGGTCTCGGAAGAAGTCCCCGCAGGATTTTTCGCTGAAGGAACTATTGAAGCTGGGGCGGGCACTGGACATCCCCATTGAGGAGCTGCGGGATGCCATCCGCTATTAACGAAGGGAGCAAGAGGACCATGACACCGACGCATATCAGCGCAAAGACGCTGGAAGCCATTGAAAAGGCGCTGACCCACGGGGACCGTGTGGAACTGATCCCGGTGAAGGACGGCGTGAAGGTGATCCGCATCCGGCGGGACGAGATCAAGTAAGCCTATGGGAAAAGTGAATGAGATGCCTGTCCCTAAGCGTTGGGACAGAGGAGCAGAGCGTTGCTGATGGAACCGGGAGACCGGTGTCTATTCGGCGGCGCTTTTTGTTTTTGCTGTAAGGAGACGGAAATTTGATGAAAACCTTTGAGGAATACGAGGCGGAGGCCGCGTGGGAAGCCCACTTGGAAAACGCCCTTCGCTGTGCGCGGCGGGAAGCTGCGGAGCGTAGGCGGAAGGCCATCCGCAGAGCGGTTCTGCTGTGGGTGTCTGTGGCGCTGGTGCTGGCGGCGCTGTGGCTGACGCGGGAGACCGGGAAGCCGGAGCCGGAGGCACCCACCGTGACGGCGGGACGGCTGGCCGGGGACGATACCCCGGCGGCGGAGTACGCTTCGCTGGTCCTCTGGCAAGAACTGGACCCTGAGACAGCCCCGCCGGTTCAGGAGGACTACGAGAACGAGAAGATCGAAGCGGTGCTGTTTGACAGCGGGTATTTCCGGGATGACGTTCCACTGGACGGAGACCTGCAAAGCTATCTCCGGGCGGCCTGCGAGGAAAGCGGCGTGGAGTACACGCTGATGCTGGCGATCATCCGCAAGGAGACCGGCTACCGGAACGTGAAGGGAGACGGCGGAGCCAGTTGGGGCTACTGCCAGGTACAACCCCGGTGGCACAAGGCCCGGATGGAGCGGCTGGGGGTCACAGACCTGATGGACCCATTCGGCAATTTCCGTGTGGCCTGTGACTACATGGCGGAGCTTTTGCGCCGGTATGACGTGGAAAACGCATTGACGGCCTACAACAGCGGCCATCCGGGGCACAGCGATTATGCCAGAACCGTGATGGGGTATTGGGAGGAACTGAAAAATGGGTGAGTTGGTACGGCTGACTTTCCCAGACCGGCCGCAATGGCTGGCAGGACGGCGCCGTGGCATCGGCGGCAGCGAGGCGGCGGCGGCCATTGGTCGAAGCCCATGGAAAACGGCGCTGACGCTGTGGAAGGAGAAAACCGGGGCGCAAGCCGCGCCTGATCTCGGCGGCAACGAGGCCGTGGAGCTGGGGAGGCGAATGGAACCGGCCATCCGGGACTTCTTCATGGCGCAGTATCCCGGCTACGAGCTTTACTACGGCGCCTATGACATTCTTTACCAGAGCGACCGCCCATGGCTTTTTGCCACGCTGGATGGAGAACTGACGGAGACGGACACCGGACGGAAGGGCATTTTGGAGATCAAAACCTCTACGGTGAGCCGGGGGATCGACTGGGCGAAATGGCGGGATCAGGTTCCTGAGAACTATTTCACGCAGATCCTTCACCAGCTGCTTGCCACCGGGTATGACTTCGCCGTGCTCTATGCGGCGCTCTATGATCTGTCCGGCAACATCACACTGCGCCGCTATGACTTTGAGCGGCTGGAGCACGAGGCGGACCTGAAATGGCTGCTGGAAGAGGAGACAGCCTTTTGGGACCATGTGGAGGCGGGGACGATGCCCGCCCAGACTTTGATTTTGTAAAGCGAGCAACTCCGAAAAAAATAAAACATGAAAAGGAGAATTTATATGGAACAGGAACAGTATCACATCACGGTGAAAAGCGTGGAATCCGGGGAGGTTGTGATGGACAGGGACTCTGCGGCGTTTACCTGCATTGCGGCAAATGAGGAGAATACGCATGTACTCACCTCCATCCACGGAGATCCCATTCTTGTGGGCAGGCTGTTGTGGAGGGCGCAGGAGGAGATTGATCGGCTTCTCCAGGCGCATCCCGAGCTGAAACTTGTTGTGAAGGTCATTGCCGCTATGGAGACGGAGGATGCTGATAAGACGGACGAGGAGGACGCATGATGCTGGTAAATATTCGTTATTTCAAGCCTTTGCACAAGGCATACGCGGGGAACGCCTTTACCTACCGGACGAGCCTGCCTCTGAACGTGGGGGACAAGGTGATGGCCCCCACCAAGGGCGGAGACAAGCGGGCCATGGTGGTGGAGGTCAACGTGCCGGAGAGCCGTGTGGACGAGCGGATCATGCCGCTGCTGAAGGAGATCACGGCTTATGACACCGGAGAACAGGAGGATGCGGACGCATGAGCAGTGCAATGGAATTTGCCATTACCACGGACCTGACTCCGCTGAAGGAGTTTAACATCTCCGCCAACTTTGAAGAGTGTCAGGCGTGGCTGGAAGAGAATCTGGCCCCGTACCGGGGCATGGTGGTGACGGAGGAGGCCATCGGCGCGGCAAAGAAGTACCGGGCCAACATCCGCTCCGTTGCCGCACGCATCGACGAGTGCCGGAAGATGGCCAAGGCTGCGGCGCTGGCCAGCTACGCCCCCTTTGAGGGGAAGTGCAAGGCACTGACGGCCCTGTGCGACGAATCTGCCGCCAATCTGGACGGCCAGATCAAAGCCTTTGACGAACGGCGCCGCACGGAGAAACTGGACGCTATCCGGGCCTTTTTTGATGAGCGCATCGGAGAACTTGCGGAATTTCTCCCGTGGGAAGCGGTTCTGGACAAGCGGTGGGGCAACGCCACCTATTCCGAGGAACAGGCCCACAAGGACATTCTGGTGGCGATCAGCAAGTGCGACAGCAGTATTGCCGCCATCCGCGGGCTGAACAGCGAGTTCGAGACCACGCTGCTGGAAGAGTACAAGCAGTGCCATGATCTGCCCACGGTGCTGAAAAAGGATCAGGCGCTCAAGCGGGTGAAGGAGATCGAGGAACAGCGGAAGGCGGAACAGGAACAGCGCAGACAGCAGGCCGAGGCTGCGCGGGCGGCGGAGGAAGCCGCCAGAACGGAGCGGGTGCAGGCCGCCGTGGAAGCGGCCAGAGCCATTCAGACGGAAGCACCGGCACCGGCGGCGGAGGTAAAGCCGGAGCGCACGGCTCCGCAGACCGTCACCCTTTCGTTCCGGGTGACAGGCACTGTGGAGCAGCTGAACGGACTGCGGGATTATATGCGGGCCAACGGCATTGCCTTTGGCCGCGCGGACTGAATAAGGGAGGAATTTTGACATGAAGGCAACCAACAGCTTTGCGGCCCAGACCCAGCGGGACAAGCCCACGTTTTCCATGGCTATTGCGGCCCCCAGTATGCAGAAGATGATCCAGAGCGCTCTGCGGAGCGACAAGGCGGCGGCGCGGCTGACCTCCACCCTGATCTCCGCCGTGAATGCCAGCGAACAGCTGAGAGCCTGTGAACCCAGCACCATTGTAGCGGCGGCCCTTCGGGGCGAGGGCATGGGCCTGATCTTCGGCCATGGCTACTATGTGGTGCCCTACGGGACTACCGCAACGTACATTCTGGGCTACAAGGGATACATCCAGCTTGCCATGTCCACCGGATTCTATGCCGACATCGACTGCACGGACATTCGTGAGGGCGAGATCGAGGGCCGTGACCGGCGAACCGGTAAGCCCATTGTGAACCTTGCCAAGTACGAGAGCGACGAGGAACGGCAGAGCAAACCCATTATCGGCTACTACGGCTACTACGAACTGAAGGACGGCACCTTCCGTTTTGAATACTGGCCCATGGACCGGCTCCTGCGCCATGCGGACCGGTACTCCAAGGCGTTCAGCTATGAGAAGTTCAAGACCATGCAGAGCGGGGAGATGAACCCCAAGGACGTGGAAAAGCTGCTGAACGGTTCCCCCTGGTACGATCCCAACGGCGGGCAGGACCGGATGTGCCGCAAGACGATTCTGCGGCAGCTGCTGAACAGCGGCTACGCGCCCCTGTCCCCGGAGGTCAAGACCCAGCTCATGGAGGAAGCCAGCGCCGAGGACGAGGGCATGATCCCGGATATGCCCATGCCGGAGCGCACGGTGGCATCTACCGGAGAGGTGGTGGAGACTGCCCCCGTGGCTGTGGAAGCCCATCAGGAAACCGTGGAGAGCGAATCCGGTGTGGTTACACCCCCAAAGGCTGAAAAGAGCGTGGAGGCCCCTCAGAAGGTGCAGGACGATGGTATGGACTATGCGGCCACTTTCTTTGGGGAATGAGGTGAGAGACCATGCTGATCTCCATTAAGACGCGGGATGAGGACGGGAGCCGGTACATGATGTGTGCCGGCACCGTGACCCGCGAGGTCAAGACCGGGGCTACCGCCAAGGGGACGCCGAAAGCGGAATTTGGCATGAAGTACGCCAAAGGCGAGTTCATGAACGTGTCCGCCGTGGGGGACGATGACGTGACCCGCATGGCGGCGTGCCTGGAAAAGGGAGATGCCGTTCTGGTGTGCGGTGTGTGGAAAACCCGGAGCTACACCACCCGTGACGGGGAACAGAAGGAGTGGAGCGAGCTTCACGCGGAGTTTGTGGCTCCCCAGGCGGTGATGGCGGCAGTGCTGGAACTGCTGGCGGCAGGAAGCGGGAAAACGTCCGCTTCCGAACCGGCGAAACCCATGGAACACAGCGGCAGTCAGGCGGGTTCCCTTGACAGTCAGGAGGACGCCGTTTTGCCATGGGAACAGCCCGCAGAGGACGAACCCTACGATTATGTGCCGCAGATTTAGGGGGAATTGAGCTATGGCGAAAGAAAACCGGTATTTCTGGCTGCGGCTCTATGATGACTTCTTTACGTCCAAGCGGATCAAAAAACTCCGTAAGCTGGCGGGCGGGGATACCTACCTCATCATTTACCTGAAAATGCAGCTCATTGCCATGAAGCACGATGGAATTTTGCAGTGGTCAGGTCTCGACGATAACTTTGCCGATGAGCTGGCGTTGGAACTGGATGAGGAACCGGCCAACGTGGAGGTGACGATCAACTACCTTCTTTCCTGCGGTTTAGCGGAGACCTCGGATGACGTCACGTTTTTCTTCCCGTATGCGGTGAAAAACGTTGGGAGCGAAGGTTCCTCCGCAAAGCGGATGAGGGAGTCCAGAGCAAGAGCAAAGCTGGGAGGACCGTCACAATGTGCTAACGATGTGCGAACATTGTGCGAACATCGTTACGGAGAGATAGAGATAGAGAAAGAGATAGATATAGAAGATATATCTTCTTCACTACGTTCAGAAGATATGGGGGGCAGCACCCCCAGTGAGCCAAAGGCACCGAAGAGCGGAAAGCGGACGGCGGTGAAATTCGTACCGCCCACGCTGGAAGAGGTGGAAGCCTACGCCGCATCCCGGCAGAGTACGGTGGACCCCAGGCGGTTTTTTGAATATTTCAACACCCCGGACGCACAGGGCCGCTCGTGGCGGGACAGCAAGGGGAACCCGGTGAAGAACTGGAAGCAGAAGTTCCTCACATGGGAAGGCCGGGACAGCGGGAAGGGAAAGCCCGCCTCGGCGGCATCCCGGACGGACAAGCCCCGGAAAAGCTGGACGGAGCTGGCAGCGGAGATGGACGCGGAGGAGGGCCGCACAACATGACCAGACAGGAGACAGGCATCATCATGGATATTCTGACGGCGGCCTATCCCCGGTTTTACAGCAGCACCACCGGGCCGGATATGCGCAACGCCATCAAACTGTGGGCGGATATGTTTGCCCATGACGAGGTGGCGCTGGTGGCGGCGGCGGTAAAAAGCGTGATCGAAAGCGACGAAAAGGGCTTCCCACCCACCATCGGGCAGGTAAAGGCCAAACTTCGCCTGCTGACGGCAAAACCGGAAATGACGGAGGCAGAGGCGTGGGGTCTGGTGGCCCGCGCCATCCGCAACGGGCTGTGGGGTGCGGAGGAGGAATTTGAGAAGTTTCCGCCCATCGTGCGGCGAATCGTGGGCAGTCCCAACACGCTGCGGGAGTGGGCGCGGATGGACACGGAGACGGTGCATAGCGTAGTATCCAGCAACTTTCAGCGCAGCTATCGGGCCATTTCCACACGGGAACAGGAGATCAACGCCCTGCCGCCTGATGTGCGGGCACTGGTACAACGCATCGGCACCGGGGCGGAGCCGGAGAAGCTGGCGGCGCCTGAGAAGAATCCCCTGCCGGCGGCGGAAGCGAAACCGGAAGCCGAGGCGGTGAAGCCGCCGGAATGGTTCAAGGACGCGGTACGGCCCCAGCGGCGCAGCCGGGATGAGGTGATGGCCTATCTCCGGGGAAAGGCCGATGGGGATGGCAGGTAATTTTACGCTGGCAAGCTGTATGCGGAGATACAGTACGAAGGCGGAGAAGGAGGACCCCTCCAACAGTCTGCACAAGTGCTGGTCCTGCAAGCTGGCCTATGGGCAATGCGAATGGAGCCGGGTGGACGAGAAAAGCGGAAAGGTCCGCTTTGAGGACGTCCCCGGCTGGAAGGTCCGGCGGAGATCCCGCATGGATCGGGACGGACTGGTGGAGCGGGTACAGGTTTTGGATTGCCCGAAGTATCAGGAGGAAAAGCGATGAGCGTTTGTTTGGATGATCTGAACAGTCTGCCGGAGCGCTACCGGAAGCAGGTACAGCAGCAGATGCAGGCCCAGCAAATTGATCGGACGGCCAGGGTAATGGCCCAGTTTGTGACGGAGGAGAAGGGAAAGGCGGAAGCGGCGGCGGAGGGTAAGCGCAAGCACAACAACCACCCCACCGCCCGAACCCTGCCCAACGGAACGGAGCACACCTTCGACAGCCGCAAGGAAGCGGCACGGTATGACGAGCTGGTACTGCTCAGCAAGGCCGGGGCCATCCGGGACCTGCGGCTCCAACCCCAATTCACGCTGAAGGAAAGCTACATCACGGCCAACGGCGACCGAAGCCGCGCCGTGACGTATCGGGCGGACTTCTCCTACGAGGAGCGGGGGAAGGACGGCACATGGCATTTGGTTGTGGAGGACGTAAAAGGCCCTTCCACGAAAAAAGACAAGACCTACCGCATGAAGGTGAAACTGATGCAGGACATGAAGCACATCACCGTGCGGGAGGTATGAACGGAAAGGAGATATGCCCGGTGGAGACCGTAACTGTGATCGTGCGGGCTGTGCTGCCATGGGACAGCGCGGACGGGAAAGACCGCATTGAGATATGCACCCATGACCGGCAGAGCCAGATCGACTACTGCCTGAACCAGTGCCCCTACGCAGTCTGCGTGAACTGCGCGGCGGGGGGACGGGCCGCCAAGGGCGGCAGACCGCCCCTTTTGCGGGATGAGGAACTGCGGCGGCTGCGGGAGCTGCTGGAAGCCAAAACGAAACCGGAGGACATTTGCCGGGAGATGCACATGGACGCGGATTTTCTAAGTCGGTGCAAACGAAAACTGCGGAGGGAGACCCCAAGGACGGCCAGACACGAAAGGAGCGGCACATGAAGCACAGCAACGATTACTGGGAACAGGAAGCCTATTGGGAGATGGAACGGCGGCGGGCGGAGAAGAACCGCAAAACCAGAGAACAGCGGCGGCGGGAGCGGGCGGACACCTCCGCCATGATCGGCGGAATTTGCTTTTTACTGCTGCTGGCGGTTCTTTTGTCGAAGGTCATACTGGGAGGCGGTATGCGGTGAATCGGGGGAATCGGAGAGCGGGGGAACACCGGGCACTGGAACCGTGCGCCCTGTGCGGAATGTACAGTGGGGAGCGGATGGAGGACGCGGCGCCACCCTTTGACTTCGCCGTGGTGTGCGCTTCCTGCGGGGCGCGGACCAGACCGTATCACGGCCTGAACTGCGCCACAAAAGCGTGGAACCGGGGGGATGTTCACCGCCCGGAGAAAGGAAAACACCATGTATCACTGTGAAACCTGCGGTGCGGAGTTTGAAGCGCCGATGATCTTAGACCGGTCTGAGCCAAGACCGGACTGCTTTTTTGAGCGGTTTCGGAAGGTGGGCTGTCCCTACTGCGGTAGCCAGTATTTTAACGAAGTGGACGAGGAAGGGGAGGAAAAGTGATGGATGCTGTGAAGTTTATCGAGGAGCGCAAAAGATTGTGCGGGACACATGATATATGCAAAGATTGCCCAGCCAACGGAAACACAGGGTGTATGTTCAATTTGAACGGTGGTGCTGATGCCGATGAACAGGTAAATTTTCTCAAGGAATGGGTTGCCGCCCATCCCCGCAAAACCCGCCAGAGCGTGTTTTTGAAGCTGTTTCCGGGAGCAGATGTTGGCGAAACGGATGGCTGTCTGACTTTGGACCCTTGCAACGTTTACAAAAAAATGCGGAAAGAGTGCGAAGGACGTAAATGCTCTGAGTGCCGTCGCAAGTTCTGGCTTGCGGAGGTGGAGGAATGATCCACTTAGGCGATATAACAAAGATCCACGGCGGGGAAGCCCCCGTTGTGGACGTGGTGATTGGCGGTAGCCCATGCCAGGACCTTTCCATTGCTGGAAAGCGGGCGGGGCTGGCCGGGGCGCGTTCCGGCCTATACATGGAACAGATCAGGATCGTGAAGGAGATGAGAGAACATGACATGGCAAGCGGGCGAACAGGTGAGTTTCTGCGACCTCGGTATATGGTCTGGGAAAACGTCCCCGGAGCCTTCTCGAGCAACGGCGGAAAAGACTTTGCGGCCGTCCTCGAAGAAGCCATCCGGGTCGCAGAACCGGAAGCCCCCGATATTGAAGTGCCTGAAAAAGGTTGGAATACTTGGGGGGGGTATCATGATGAAGTGGGAGGACGATGGAGCGTGGCGTGGCGAGTGCTCGACGCGCAACACTGGGGAGTCCCCCAACGTCGCCGTAGAATCGCACTTGTCGCAGATTTTGGAGGCGACACCGCATGGGAAATATCGTTTGAGCGGCAAAGCATGTCAGGGTATCCTGCGGAGAGCGGAGCGGAGGGGGAAAGACCTTCCGCCGATGCTGAAAGCGGTGCTGCTTACGCAGTCCGAATCAGGGGAGGATGCGACGGAGGCGGAAAAGGAGCCTTAGTCCAGACGGAGAAAAGCGGGACGATTAAGGCAGGGAATGACCAGACGCTTTTCTGCATGGCGACACAGCAAGGCGGGGCCGAGGTACGAAGCGATGACCGTGCACCGACCTTGACCGCTTCCGCAGGCATGAGCGGGAACAACCAGCCGGTTGTATGCGCCGGGTTTAAGCTGGGGAACAGCGAACAGGCCCGGAGCATCGGATACGCCGAGGAACAGGCCC